>Ga0099823_1000928_pt1 | contig 22240 bp, 12 predicted proteins | sample CowpearedBW_FD_76831 | JGI IMG/M metagenome (GOLD analysis project Ga0099823, IMG submission 76831) | Root nodule microbial communities of legume samples collected from California, USA - Cow pea red BW | ecosystem: Host-associated > Plants > Roots > Nodule | place: USA: California | collected...
CTTCGTACATGTGGCATCTATGTGTCCTATCTCAATTAAGAGACTCTCTCTCATAAATCATCACTTCACTAATCACTCACACATAGCACAGCATCGGTGTCTCTCTTGCTCTCAGAAAACAACTCAGAACAATATTTCCTTCACACCCATCAATGGCTTTCTCTTCTAAACTTGACAACTTCATCCTCTCTGCCTACAAATCGCAAAACTCCACTGCCCCACTTTCAAAAATTCAACCTTCCTCATTTCTCCCATGTCCTTCTTCCTTGAAGCCTCAAAAGCTTCCCTTCAGAGTTCGCTACGATTCAACCATCCGAGCCACGTCAGCACCCTCATCCCCTTCCACAGCCATTGCCGAACCTGAAGGCATTAAGGTTTTTTCTTTATGCATTGTCCCTTGTGTTCATATTAATGCTCTAAAGTTCTAAAATCTAACATTTTCTTTTATATTTTTGTTGTTGCAAGATTAACTCGATTCCAACCAAACCCTTTGAGGGGCAAAAGACTGGTACTAGTGGGCTTCGGAAGAAGGTACCTGGCTTGTGGGGTTTTAGTTTCCTTGTTTAGTTGAGCAATGGAACACCACCAGTAATCTAAAGCGGTGAAATTGAAGCATCTCATCGCTCATTTTCTGCATACAGTAACTTTGTTTGGGCTGCATGGATCAAAGTGATCAATTAGACCCTTCTTTGATTTTCTTTATTCCTGGTTTGCTTATGCTCCATCAGAAAGCTTGTAGCATATGAAACAAAGTCTTAATGTTGGATGTCCCCTTTTTTTTGTTAATTATATTTTCAGGATGCTATGTTGCTGTTTCTCTTTACTCCATTAACACATAATTAGTTACTCGTTATTTTTCTCTTTAGTAAACACTGGTTTGATAGCCTTTTCCGTGTATTGATTATTTTTCTTTTCATCGTTGTTTGAAAATTGGTTATTAACTGGCTGTAGCAAATTGGAAAGCTATTAATAAAGGAACACAGTTATAAGGAAGCATTGAGTGTGGGAGTAATGTTTTTCTTACAACTACATGCATATTTGTTTTGTAGGTGAAAGTGTTTATGCAAGAAAATTACCTTGCAAATTGGATCCAGGTTTGTAGAATTTTATTTAATGTATGATTGTTTGTGATTTATGGATTTTGCTTTGAATTTAAATGAACATCCTGTCCATCTGTAGGCCCTGTTTAACTCATTGCCTCCGGAGGATTACAAGAGTGGTTTGTTAGTGTTGGGAGGTGATGGTCGATACTTTAACCGGGAAGCTGCACAGGTAAACCTTTTTGAATGTCACAATAGTAATCATATCTAAACTTTGTATTTAAAGAATCATTTTGTTTCTTATTTTTACCCCCGTTTTTGGTGCATTACAGATCATAATCAAAATTGCTGCTGGAAATGGTGTTGGAAAAATTCTGGTTGGAAAGTAAGAATCTTAATCAGTTGATTTTTCCAATTAATTTTCTTCCAAATCAAGAGCTCTATTAGTGAATGGAATCATTAGGCTAAAACAGCTTTTTTGGGTCAGTGTATGAGTTATTGTTCAATGCACAATTACTTCTGTGGCGGTGTTAATAGAAATTGAGTATTTCTTTTTCTTCCAAATGCAGGGAAGGTGTTTTGTCAACACCAGCTGTTTCTGCAGTAATAAGAAAGCAAAAGGCAAGCCAGTTAAACTTTTTTCTCCTGGAATATTTTGGCGTATAATGAGCATAACCTTTCTAGCTCATTTGCTCATTTCTTCTGATTTCCTTAAATTTTATCAGGCAAATGGTGGATTTATTATGAGTGCAAGCCATAATCCCGGTGGTCCTGAATATGATTGGGGTATTAAGGTGACTTTCTTTTATAGTTACTCTAATGCATGAAGTTGTCATTGATCAAATTGTGCATTGACAAGTGCTGATGGCTACTCCTGAAGTTACTATATTTTAAACTTTGGTGAGGACATTGGTTGATACTCTGAAAAACCTTTGATTCAGAGGGGTCACTCTGGTTTTCTTTATTGTGGGGGTGTGTATGGATATTATGCTTGGGGATTGGTAATTTGGTATTCCATATGCATTCTTGCAGGTTTGTGGAAGAGTAATTTTTTCAGAAGATGTTTGTGGCCAATTTCTAAGACTGTGTGTGAATCTATCAGTCTGTGTGTCTAATAAATGGATTTGCTATTCCAGTTTAATTACAGCAGTGGACAACCTGCACCAGAATCCATCACTGACAAGATTTATGGAAACACGCTGTCGGTAAGTGTCCCATTATTATTCAAGTAAGACTTACTATTCTGATCCTACATTCTGTTCTTTAAAATTTTTGACTTGTACCTAGGTTGTATTTTTGTATGATGAATTAATCTTGATCTTATAATATTGTATCATTACTAATTTAGTGATGTCTTATATAAAGAATTAATTTGTCTAAAGCTTTTACATACCATATCAATTCCTGATTAATTGTCGTTTACACCTCGTGTCTAGAACGCTGTTACATTACATGTCAGTCTTGTTGTACGTTTTCTGTAAAATCTCTTTAAGTCCTAATAGTCTTCATTGCAGCATGATATTACTACATGATTAACAACTGGCACATAGCATATCATCTGTATTGTGTGTATCTCTATATGTAAATGCTCCTAATAGTTATAAAATGATTTGGAAGTGACATTAGTAAGAATACTATCTCCCAGAGGAAGAGTCCTTTCCTATTATCAATGATAAAGTGTTTTAGATACTGGGTTAAATGTTTTATGTTGACGCAGATCTCTGAGATAAAGATCGCTGATGTTCCTGATGTTGACTTATCCAAAGTTGGGGTTACGAAGTTTGGAAGCTTCAGTGTGGAAGTAATAGACCCAGTCTCTGACTATCTGGAGCTACTGGAGGTGAAAATAATTTGTTTGCATCATTATAACCTTTCAGTTACATTCCATTATAATCTATAGAATATTTCACTTGAACTAGATCCCAGTCTTGTGTTTTTTTATTTAATTTATTTATTCGTTTGTTATATTCCTTGCAGACAGTATTTGATTTTCAGCTAATCAAAGGACTTCTTTCACGTCCAGATTTTAGGTAGTCATTTTGTCCCCTAAATATTGCAAATATTGGGTTATTTGGGGTTCCATGTTGCTTTGAATTTTGTTTCTTTCAGTGTACTTGTTTATCTTGGTCTTAGATGGTGAAGTCATTCTACAAATAATAGGTTTGTACATAGTTTGCTTTGTCCCACAAGTTAGATTTTCCCAATTATGGATGTTATTTTTCTTATTTTCTTAATATAGAGTAGGGAAATCCAACTCAAGAGTCATGGCTGGTTATAATGTTTAGGCTTTATGAGAATCCCGCAGTATTTAAATTTATTGTGTTTTATTTTAGGTTTATATTTGATGCCATGCATGCAGTTACTGGTGCTTATGCTAAACCCATCTTCGTTGATAAACTTGGTGCAACTCTGGTATGGTCCTCCACTCCTCCTCCTTTAAATTCTTATAAGCAGACTGAAAAATATATTTCTGTGTATTATTTCATGTGAGAACAAATAGATTATAGAGAAAGAAGGATGAAAATGGAAAATAGAACGATAAATAACATATTTCTGAATCAACTAGGAATCTACAAATTACAGGAATAAAATGACAATAGAAATAAGTTGACTGTAATCATTCCAATTAATGAGATATCGTGATTCCCATAAAATTTTCGGATGAATTTGTAACTCTCCCTTTGCTATTGGGGAATAGGTATTAGTCATTCCTAACATTGTCAACATTAGACTCAAAATTTGATTTTAACAAAGCCTTTATGAGCACGTTACTGCCTGTAATTTTGTTTGAATGTAGTGTACGGTAAATGTCTGATTTTAACTAAAGTTTTTTGGGAAGTGTGAGAGGCTGATCAACCTTTTTGTAGTGGTGCATCTGTTAAGCAAGGGGGCTGCACCTGGTTTTCACCTGTGAAGTACAAACATTGATCCCATATGAACAGAGTATAGAGAAAATTATTTCATCTTTGTATTACTTAGTTTCAGTAAAGATACATTATAAAGAAAGAAAACGAAAAACGAAATGATAAATAGGATATTCCCATAGTTAACTTGGATTCTTAAAATTACAGGAATGAAATAAAAGTAGGACTTTGTCCTCCTTCCAACGAGTGAGATTCCTTGATTGTTGATTTCCACCATCTATTAGGGTCTGTACAGATTTATATGAAGTTATTGATATTGGGTGTTAATTATGTAATGTAGGATTCAATTTCAAATGGAATTCCTTTGGAAGATTTTGGACACGGCCATCCTGATCCTAATCTAACGTGAGTTTAGTGCTTTATTTCTTTGCATTTTGTTTTCATACATAAGAACATTAGTTCTGATGGTAATGTTTCCTGAGCAGATATGCAAAGGACCTTGTAAACATTCTGTACGCTGAAAATGGACCTGATTTTGGAGCTGCCAGTGATGGTATGTGAGATCAATGCAGTAGCCAGCTTATTATTAAGTGGCTAAACATTTTTTAGTATATGTGTCTCAATTGTGAAATAGCCTTGGAAACAAGTATTGTTACTGCCTTCTGACCCTAGCCGGTTGTTTTTGGTACTTGATTTTATAAGACTGATTGTTGATTAACACCTTAGAGGAAATAATTAAATCTCTTAATTGTCATTATTATTTTTTTAAATAAATTGTTTGTTTGCAGATATTCAGTAAAAGAATTCTTGCCTGTTGTTGATTTGGTTTATTAATGACCACTGTTTGTGGAGGTTGCCTTAGTTGCTTTGCTTTATTTTGGAATTTTTTTTCTGTGTCCTGTTATACTTGAATTGAAAATAAAAAATTGATGCCATCCTTTTATAGTTGCATTGTGTCCTTTTTGTCTCTATTTTAAGATGCTTCCTGCTTTGCATGTTTGCTCTGTTTTGGATTCATGATAGTTTTGCAACAAATTCTTGTCGATCAGTGTTTGTGTCAATGTGGTGGGAGCAACAGGACATAGGACAGGGGAATGCTTAGATTTATTAACGTTTTGGTTCAGTTTATTATAAAAAAAAATACCCACTTTGTTTAGGATCTAATAGGTTTATTTTATGGTTGTGTTGGATCAGTTTTAAGGGGGCGTTGTGAACAGTACATGTGAATTTGTAATTTTAGGCTAGATGGATTTATGAGAAAACCCATGAGAAGGTGAGAGTTACAAAAAAAGAATATCTTAATTCTGTTTACCAAATCTGTTAAGAATACATAATTTCTAATTCATCTGAAGAAAATATTCTCTTGGATGACATGATCCAGTTTGATGTTATGTATAGTCAAGTTATTTAGGCCATTTTAGAAGTAAAACTACTTTGCCCTTATAGAAAGGGGATTGAAATGATTGAACAAGGGCATTCATTTGTACTATGTTAAATCATTCTAGGGATACTAGCTTATGCAATTATTGTAGATTACATTGTTGGGGAAGTCCAATCTTCTCTTTATAACCTTGACTCAAGTCCTCTATGCAATTGAAATATTTTCAATTGTATTTCTTACACATTCTGATAAATCAGTACTGATACATACTACCCCAATTCTAGCCTTTGAGTATATTGGGAAAAGTTTTTTCATAAACACTTCTCAGAAAGAAAAATAAGAAAAAAAATTGAAATTAGTTTTTTCATAACCAAATTTGTAAAAGTTTTTCATTTAGCTTCTCTAATTTTTTATTTTAACTTCTCCATAGGCTAATTTTAAACTGATGGAGAAACTCATTTCATTTTCTTATTTTTCTTCCCGAGTGCTTGTGAAAAAGCTCATTCAAACAAGCTCTTTGTCTGGAAAATACAAATGGAAATTAGCAATATTTGGGTAAACATATCACCACATTATTTCAACTTTTACTCTCTCTTTCCATCTTTTGTTGAATATAACCAAAAATTTTAAGCTAAACGTTGTATTTGTGGTTCAAGTGTTGGCATGGTTTATAACATGCCACTTTTTAGACATATTGCAGATGTGGTTGACGTATGCTTGAGCAACAATGTTTTGCTAGTCTTTGTGTGTGTTTATTCAATGGGATTCATATATTTCAATCTTTGTTCAGGGGATGGTGATAGAAATATGATTCTGGGAAGAAGTTTCTTTGTAACTCCTTCAGACTCCGTAGCAGTTATTGCAGCCAATACAGAAGCAATTCCATACTTCAAGAATGGCGTGAAGGTTGAAATTTTATGCACAAATTATTATGAATTTGACATTGTAGAGCACAAGTATGGACATTCTGTGTTTTAATTGCAGGGTCTTGCTCGATCAATGCCGACAAGTGGTGCTCTTGATCGTGTTGCTGAAAAACTGAACCTCCCTTTCTTCGAGGCAAGTTTTATTTCTTTTTTAAATTTCTTCCTATGAAATAAGTTTCACATATATTTAAACATTGTTCTCAAATAACAAAAGATGGACCCTGGATTCAGGTCCCCACTGGTTGGAAATTTTTTGGGAATCTTATGGATGCTGGGAATTTGTCAGTTTGCGGGGAAGAGAGTTTTGGAACAGGGTCTGACCACATTCGTGAGAAAGATGGCATCTGGTAGATATTCCACAATTCTATTTTTTAGACTAGCTTCTTCGATGTATCTTGAAATTATTAGAATTCTGAAAGACACCTGCATCTGAGACCAACAACGTCATTGTTTTCCTCGAATTTTTGTCAAGAATAGAACTTAATCAAATTGCTTAGATGTTTCTAATGTTGTGGCCCTATAAAACCTAAAACATGTAATACATTTTATGCTTCAACTGGGACAACCTCAAAAGGTTAAGATCATACGACAAAAAATAATACACGTTATATTTTTTATTGAGAAACAGCACCACAAGAACGTAACAAACTTGATCTAAGGTATGTCTTATGCATAATCGTCTGTCTTATCTAAATGCTTTCCAATTACAGGGCTGTCTTAGCTTGGCTTTCTATTATTGCACATCGTAACAAAGACAAGAAGCCAGGGGAGAAATTGGTCTCTGTATCCGACGTCGTGAAGGAGCACTGGGCAACTTATGGAAGGAATTTCTTCTCTAGATATGACTACGAGGTTGGAGTTCAATTTTGTAACACATTCTGAGGTTGTTTAAGTGTAATGTTTCTTTGTTTTAACAAATCTAGGTCCTTGTATAGGAATGTGAATCTGAAGGTGCCAATAAGATGATAGAATACCTACGAGATATTATAGCCAAGAGCAAGGCCGGTGATAAGTATGGTAAGTTTCAGGAATCACTTTCTTTAAATTTTTCCAATACTCTCCTGGCTATTTTTTAAGTGTTGAAAGTATTCATCTTCAGGAAGTTATGTCCTTCAGTTTGCAGATGATTTTACATACACCGATCCTGTAAGTTTTACATCGTGTACATTTGTATCAGATTCATTTTTTTCGTTTTTAGTTCATGGACAAGCTACCACGATTCACAATTTCCTTGCAATTGTTCGGTTCTGATCTTCTTTACATGTGCAGGTAGACGGAAGTGTGGTATCAAAACAAGGCGTTCGGTTTGTTTTTACAGATGGCTCAAGGATTATATATCGTTTATCGGTACGTGTCATCTGTTTCTTTGTCCACATTGTCTCTTTCAAAGTAGTTGAATCCATATTGGAAATTTATGCGTAAAATTAAATTAATCACAATGTTTTCTTTTACAGGGAACTGGTTCTGCAGGAGCAACTGTTAGAGTATACATCGAACAGTTTGAACCAGATGTTTCTAAACATGATGCTGATGCTCAAATTGCCTTAAAACCATTAATAGGTTATTTTCATTTACCAAGATAAAATATAGTAATATCAATTACTCGCTCTATTTTCCATGCAATTAATTTCTCTTATTATTGTACAGATTTGGCAATATCCGTGTCAAAGCTCAAAGACTACACAGGGAGGGAGCAACCTACTGTGATCACATAATGGACAATTTCACCACCACTTAATCAAGTTGTGATGTGTACCAAGATGTGCTCTAAGTTGAGTTCATACGCAGGTTGTTTGTTACACGCGTATCCATATCAGAGCTCGCTCGAGTTCAGAAGCATATGGTTGTTCAAAAATTTTGGAGCGATAGGTCCCTTGTAAAATATAGTACGTCTTCTGTTTATGTGCAAAAAATGATGCACCGTTGTGCGACAAATCAATAATAATGATAATGGTTTTCTGCTCTAAGTAGCTAATCTTTTCAAAGTTATGTCCCATTTCTAAGTTGAGAAACTGGAGTTTGTTACTTCTCAAGCAGAATAACAATACCAGATATGTTCCAAGCTTCTTTTTCTGTTACAATTGGTGACCTCGTTGATTCCTTAGGTCTATAGGATGCCCAAAAGTATGCATGTTATTGTCAAGAATATATTTTTTAGCACTTAAGATGAAAGCAGAGACAAGACCCCCTAAGATGTGAAGGTTGTCCATAGCGATATAGATGTCCATTACTGTTTTCTTGGTCATGAATTTGCTTTGTGTTCTGAGTGGCATCTGACAGTGACAAATCACTGCTTTTCACCCTGTTAATCCCAGCAAAAAGGAAATAAAAGAAAACTATGCATTTTTGGACCATATGTTCATGAGCAGATGGACTTTGGTGAGATTTGAAGTACGTTTCAAGTGAAAGTCAAATGCAGAGGTGATTCCTCAAGATCGTTTTCTGGAGCATTTTGAATTCTATTGGCATATAATAAAGATAAAACTTACACAAAAATTTAGAAGTGTTTTTGGTAATCAGAATTGACGTTCAATTTTGAAATGTTATGGATACTTTATTATACAGTTATTAAAATAAAAGTTGAAATCTTATTATTAGACAATAACATGAAGATACTGATAGAACTGTGTTTAAACTTTGTCCTATTAATAAAGACAACGTTGGACAGCAACCTAGCATCATCCTAGTGAAGTTATATTTGGTTTAAGGCTATTGCATTGACCGCATAATGTGGTTATAACTTTGAAAGACATGATGAGGTGGTGCCATGTGATGAGACAAGGTTGTCACGTGTATCTAGCAATCCCATTGGTGATGGTTGATTTGATGAGAGGTTATGTGGGAACCCAGTGTACTCCTAAGACTAAGAGATTCACATCAGCATGCTTGCAAAGCCAGAGGCAGTAACTGTAAGTTATACAACAAATTCAATGTATCCGCTCTAAATTTACCTTTTTGGCTATCACACTCAAACTGTTTTTAGATCAAACCAATCACCTGTAAAACAGATATGAACTGTTGAATCCAGAGAATACAGATTTGGTCTATGAAAGTTTGTTAACAGAAGTAGCAAGAAATAGGCCACATAGTTGGGTTGAGTAACTCTTGATCATGATTTGGGAGTACATGACTGTTAAATCCGTCTGGAATAAAGACAAATTGAAGTTGTTGATATCGTAAATGATAAAATTTTGAAGTTTGAAGGAATATGGAGTGTTGGAAGTTGCATGATGCATAGGAAAATTGTTGAGACATATTAGATAAAGAGAGTGGCATATTGTTGATGGAACAGGTAATGGGCATGGAGATGATTATCTGTTAAGATGGGATAATAGGGACAAATAGTTTCTTCTCTCCATTTGCAAATGGGACGAGACAGGGATCATGTTCTTGCTCTCCACCCCATTTACCTTTTTTTTTCTTTTTAATTATTTCATATACTTTTTTCAAATGTTTTCAGATTATTAGATGCTCCTTCAGTTTCCATTTTCTGCTGCCAATTTTTTCTTTCGTAATATCATTAGTTTTAAGAAATACTCAGTCTATCAGTGAACAAAACCTCGAACATGTAGATGTTATTCTACTTTCATTTTCATGTGGTTATCTTCTCGAGGTTGCCTCAAGGGTATCTGAGTAAAAATTATATTACACTCTTTTAATAATGACAATATACTATAAATAATTTATTACTATTTATTCTTCTCCTATAAAATCTATTACTTTCCTATTATTGTATCAATTTGTGATTTAATTGAACAATTTTCAAAACATTTTAACTATTAATAAATATTTAAGTAAAAAGAGTATTTTAAAAAATAAATTATTAATATTTTTTTTGTTGGGAATGAAGTATGAGTCTATGTTAAACATTAAAAAAAATGAGAAAGTAAATGATTATATAATGTTAAAGATTCATAAATTTATTACTCTAAGATATAAGGTATTGAATTGGAGTTGATGTCAATTCCTCGTGTGTAAATTAAACTCATATTTTATTAATGTTATATATTTCTCGCGATTCTCTTCTGCAAAATTTATTAATATCATATGAATTAAATATTCTTCTTGATACCCAATTATCCTAATGTTTTTTACTGTGTTTCAAATTCAAATTCATTAAAAATTATCAAACTGATTCGTAATTTCTTTTAATAATATTTCTTTTCTAATTATCTTTAAAGTGATTTTTAATATTTTCTTTAATAATAGTTAAAATATCTTTATATCACAATTTAAATTTTTATTGTAAATCTAAATATACTTTATATAATCAAATACATTTATTTATTATGCGTTTTAACTCTAGTATAAGTTATATTAAAAACATTTGTGATGTCAAAAAATATTTTATAAATTATATCCCCATGCATTTTAAAAGAAAATGACCTTTTAAATCTTATTGGTCTATCTTGAGTGAGGCTGATCTTGCTGTTGACATTTTAAACCAAAAAAGAAAAATTGAAATTACATATATTCATGAATTGATGACTAAAGTAATTGCACTGAATTTAACTGATCCAACAACAGTTATGCTTTGCATTGCTGCATTCCATTACCTTGCTACAGTTTTGGGGCGGCAGGTTTCACGATAATCTCATAAACTTATGCTCAAAACTTTAGTTGTTAAATTTATTGAAACAAGTTAAAAATTTGCAAAAGGAAAGGTACAAGTTACAACCAAACACTTTTGATTGTATCTGAAATGCTGATGCAATAAGGTAAAATAAGTTCAAATAGCATGATGGACTAGGAGTCTAAATCTCAAATTAATTAAAGATCCATTCAAGGGATATCAAAATGTGTAAATTAAAATATTGTTGGTTTTGTCATAAATGTTAGAATTGAACTTTAAGTTTAATTCAATCTCACAGAATTAATTTGTAAGATAAAATTTATATCCATTTATATATTATAAAATTATTTTATCTTTAGTTGATACGAGAGTTCTAACAATAATGAAAATAAAGATCATCGTAATTTGATAAGAGATATATCATATGAAAATGAGTAAAAGATTATCACAAGAGTTGTGTAGAAATAATAACATGTAAGAATTTGGTTTGTTAAGTGTTATAGGGAATGAAGATTGAGCATGGAGGTTGAAAAGCAAGTTGGTCACGATCAGATTTGCCAGTATTAGTGAACATAGTTTGGATATGATCAGAAATGAAGCAAGGGTTTTTCTTCGAAACTCCAAAACCAAAATCAGAATGGGATTGTCTCTGCCCCCCAATTTGTGATGGGTGAATGACCCACCAAGAAATAATGGCGCAGACATGAAAGAAGCAATTGTGAGCAATGTTATAATGGAGATAAATAAGAGGGTGTAACTGTGTTTGTCGTAATTGTGACACACCCTGTTGCTATAGAAAATGAAGTAGTAGTTGTTGCTGCTGCTAAAATCCAACCTTGTTGGGTAGGTCAATTTCATGTCATTTTATTTTATTTTATATTTTTTTTGCATCGGTTACTCTTCTTACTTGCTTTCTGCATTACGCTCTCATAATTACAGCATCATGTTAGTTGCCTCTGCAAATGGACCAGATTGCTGTCTTTCCTCTGTTCCCTTGTCCTGTTCTCACAAATGGTCACACATTATATGGACACAACCACAGTCTACGTTACAATACTAAACTATTTTATTCTTATCTCGCCTTTTCGATGATAAAAAGTTAAAAAATTAACAGTATTTAAATGATCAGAAAATAAATTTTAAATCTAATTTAATTTCACAAAATCATAAAATAAATTTTGTATCAAATGAAATCATTTTATCTTTAGTTACTATGCGACTTCCAACATAAATTATATCAGTTTGCTATGGAGAAATTTGTTTAGCTCCGGTGAAATTGTTATGAATAAATAAAACTTCTTCTCTTAATATTTACTCAAATGATATAGTTGAGAGCTGAATTTGGAATATACTGTGGTAGACATCAATCACTCTAAATTCATGGACATAAAGGTTAAGTGAACTAAATTTGAAGATGTGGTAGTGGGGAAGCACTATAAATTTAATGGGGGTGATTGAGTCTGATTTGGTGTGCATAATGGGTTTTGTTTTTCATCAATTGCAGTTTTTTGCTTTAACTATGAATTGAGACAGGAACATATTGAGATTCCAGTAATGGCATTGACCGAGTAATTTTTCTCCAAATAAAGTACTACTAATGAGTTTATATTAGAAAAATTAAATAAAAGGTGAAGGGAGAAGTGGTGTAACCACGTGGGAAAGGTGCAAGATAATTCTGGGGCCAGCAAATAAAGTTGGTATTTTGTAAAGTATTATTATTGGATTAAAGTTTGAATTTTTTTATAATTTCAATGTCCAAAGATACTTTTAATTATTACTTTCATAAGAAATTGCTATTTTTGCTAGTTTTAATTCAAATATACGTTATTTTTTAAAATATTTATTTAAATGTTTAGCTGTTTTTAATATATATTTATATATAAATTAAATTATATCGTGTAACTTTTTGTTACATGTCCAATATCTTTGCATCATATTTTTTGTTTTCGTTTTATAAATATTTGGTTAAAAAATCCATGACTTATTCTTTGATTACATACATTAAAAGATGTGTACCATATTCAACATCATCCTCTCAGAGAGATGCCTCAAGTAATATATTTCAATGAATTCATGTCATATATTAATTCACAAATGCATGTAAGGTTTAACACGTTTCTATCAATCATTATTATTCAAATAACATATTTAAATTCTTTTTATATTTTGACAATTTAAAAACATGTCAATTTTATCCTATTAAAATCACTTTAGCAATATAATATTGCTTTAGTAATATTCAACAACAAAAGAGAAAATTGGTTTGTATTAAGATTTTTGGGTTGAGGAACTAGTTGTTTATTAAAAAAGTTACCTTGAGACAAAAGCTTTGTGTTGGTCTTGTTTTTATTTAATGAAAAACAGGTCGATTGAGTGAAAAAAAAAATATTATACAACAAATGGTCTTGTTAATTAATGTATGTTTAAAGTGTAATTAATAAATATTAAATTTTATAGAAATTCATAAATAATTTTAATATTAAATAAATTATGACTTTAAAATTATATAATAATTTTATTTTAGTTAGAGAAACAAAATTGTTTATGGATATTATAATGTAATTGATAATTTATTTGTTAAAAAAATAATAATTACATAATAAAATAATTATATTTTAATATTATTAAAAATTAAAATATAATTAAACATAAAAATAATTAAATTATCAGAAAATAAAATATTTATTTTTTTAATAAAAAATTATAATTAACATAATATTTTCCATTTTAAATAAATAATATTTTATTTTATGTTAATAGTTTTTTATGTCTAATTTATATTTAATTTTTAGTAACATTGAAATATAATTATTTTATTGTTTAATTTTTTAAATTTTTTTTATATCAAATAAATTATTATATGTATAATATTTATAAATACTTTTTTCTTTAAGTAAAGTAAAAATATACTAATAATTACTAAAGTTATAATTTATTTAATATTATAATTACCTATTAACTTATATAAAATTTAATGTTAACATTCTCTTACAACAAATTTAATGTTAACATTCTCCTACAACAAATTCAAAATTATTCAAAACATACCAAAATCTCTTTTGGCAATTATAACATTTTAAACGAGTCTAAAAGAACATTTAACACTATATTATTTTTTTTAAACTCATGTATTACTAATCCAACTCAGAATCACTATCAAATTAAAAAAAATCACATAATCTGGCCATAACTTAAGTAATTTAAACATATAATCATTGATCACATTCATACAAATTTAAATAAAATTAACTACAATATCAATTATAACTGCAGTCATAATCATACACTTTATCAACCATCATTCTAAAATCAATAGTTAAAATTATATATAATCCTCCCAACTCTAATAACTTTATATTTTCTCAATCTTAATTTGAAATCATCTTAACACATTCAATTGCAATTCCAACCTCTTGGTATAGTTAGAACAATATGCACTTTGACATTATTATAAAAAATAAAACCAAATCAAAATATTTCATTAATTTTCAACATAAATCAAATAAAACATCAATGGCTTAAATACATTTTTTGTCCTCATTTTTGTGTAGTGTTTGTTGTGGATGGTCCTCATTTTGACAGAATGTTTAAAATGATCCACATTTTTGACCAAATGTTTAAAATGGTCCTCGTTTTCGTAATTCGCATTTTATTTAGTCCTTTTCTGTAACGCCGTTCAAATCATTAACAGAGCATTGTACAGGTGACATGTTTTGTATTAGGGTGTGTTGTGTACTGTACATATGGCTAATTAACGTTAATTTTTCAATTCAGGGGAAATTTTGCAATTAGGGAAATTTCTTCATCTTCATCTTTCTTGAGCTCGGATTTGCAGAGGAAGCAGCTAATACTTGTCATTTCATCATTGGATTGTAGTTGTAGCTTAGGATGAAATTACAGATTATGATGAAATTGCAGAGGAACCATCTCAACAGTTTAGGATGAAATTACACATTAGGAGGAAGCCATGATAGCAGCTACAAACGTCTTAGTTATTTTTTGGAATGTTTGATGTAGAATTCATTATTGATGTACTGCATTTTGACTTTCCTTAAACTTCGTTCAATTTCACTTTTGCCAAACATTGATATAGTGCATTTTGATGATGATAAATTTATGTTATGAATTTAACTTCTTCCAGACTTATATCAATTTATTTTTTCACAAGCTTAGATCAATATCACTTACTTCAATGCTCAGATTAAGATGTCATATTGAACATGTTGGGACTAATATCAACATAATCAAACTAATTCATTTCTTCATTTAATAATAGTACAACACATATTGGACTTTAAAAGATTACACACAATAACAGTACGAATAATACAATAACAACACACATAAGTGAACCCTATTACTAATTGCAGTCTCTTCTCAACAACCTTTAATGACTTCTCCAAATCATTAATCTGTCTCATTTGTGTCATGATAATGACATCCTTTTCATCAACACCACCATTTGAAAAAGTTGCAGCCCACATTATTGAAACTACCACTCTGTAAATCAATAAACCAAAAATTAAAACAATTTATTATTAACACAAAAATAAAAACAGATTGTACCCAAAATTTTCTACCAATATTCTTTGGAGTTCTTATCATCCTCAAAGTTGCCATCTCTCTGCAGCTACAAATCGAGATTAATCCATTTCTTGTTGAACCACTAACAGTGCACAAAGTGATACAACACAGTTGTCTCCAACGATTACAACCAGAGGTAAAGGAAGAAGATTGAGACCGTAATATACCTATATAATGGGATTGCAGGAAGAAGAAGATTATAGCAACACTAATTGGGAATGGAGGAACAAGATTGTCAAAACTCACCAACTGCCCAAACATTCCTTACCAAAACCCTAACTCACTTATTTATTCCCAAATATCTAATTACCACACCTGTACAGTACACGTAACACACCCTAATACAAACCGTGCCACCTGTACAATGCTCCGTTAATGATTCAAACGGCCTTATAGAAAAGGACCAAATAAAACGAATTGCGAAAATGAGGACCATTTTAAACATTCGATCAAAATGATGACCATTTTAAACATTTCGTCAAGATGAGGATCATCCGTAACAAACACTACAAAAATGAGGATAAAAAGGTATTTAAGCCGACATCAATAAAATATATCATATCCCATATTCATAATATATCATCAATCATTCACAACTTATTATCGATAGTTTACCTATAAATTGATTATCATAATTTCATTATTAATATAATCACTTTAAAATAAAAATAAAGTACTTAAATATATAAACCGATTCAACTCTGTAATTAGTAAAACGTATTTTTTGTTTCACTCAACTGTCAATATTCACAAGATTATCATATTCTCAATTTATACACCCACAGTGTCCAATCAACTGAAAATAAAGAACATGAATTAACTCCCTTACTTTAACATCTATGTTTTTACTAAATTACTACAAGAATAAATTAAAAAAAAGGTCTAAATTGCTTCCAACATATTTAATTTACAAACTAATCATTGTGATTTTTAAGAAATTACTCCAACAATTTAAAAAAGTAAAAACAAAAATGTCTAACTTTTTTCTAAGATATCTTATTCACAAATTGACCATATTATTATAAATATAGTTTAATATAGATTTATTTAATCTACTGTAATCTCACATGCGACGACAAAATCCTTCAAATACAACCAAGAAAAGGAAAAAAAAAACTTGAAATTTAAAGAAAAAGAAAGAATTACTTTAGTTGAAATTCTAATTGATCAAAATTGATTATCATCTCACCATATCTCACTATACACTATGTGGTTATAAAAAAGATGAAAATCAACTAAAAAAATTAAAAAAACTAAAAAAGTATTATAAAATTTAAAAATAAATAACTAAATAGTTAGATTTGTAGTCTTATTTCCTTGTTTTTTAGAAAATCATTTCTACTACCACATTAAATAAAACAATAGTCAAAGATCAATTTGTTTTTAAAATAATATATTTCTTGATTATGAGTTCTGACTTTATATAAAGCAATGATAAATAGTGTTGAACTATTTAAACTGGAGTTTGTAAAAAGCAGGAGTAGGCATTACTTGGTTGAAATTAAAGTGTTTACAAGTTGAAGAAGTCAATGATTGGTTCTCATTGTCGTTAACAATGGATTGGAATATTATTGGAAGAAAGCAGTGTTAATTATAATCCATTGCATCAACACTACTACTTATCAACACAGTAAATAATCTTGCCCAAGATCTTGTCGGCAATGTGTTATGCCCAAAATCAACAATTCAAAAGAGTTTGAATCAATATCTTTATTAAGCTGGATACCAAAATCATCTTTCAATAGATTACCAATTAATTATGTTTATTCTTCACCCAAAAGCTAAAAATGAAAATAAATAAAGTCTATTATTCATATTTCTAAAATTGATCTTTAAATTCAGTACATTTTTATTATTTTTTATATCTCATATTTAATCAACTTGGGTTTGTCATTAATTTTGTAACATTTCAAATAATCATATCAGTATAATATATTTTATTTTTAATATAATAAAAAAGAATAATGTTAGTACAAAGAATTAGTTTTATTTAAATTTTACTCATAATTGAAATAAGTAAACACCTTTTCATCTTTAATAGTCGTAATGTGTGTTTGTTAGAAAAAAAACCATTTAAGGTGTAATCAGTTTTGAATATTCACTTTGTGCTATGTGAATTTTGAATATTTGATGATTCTCTTTAATATGTTAATTTTTCTTTAACAATCACACAAGTCAATTATTAAAAATTAAATACATGTTTAATTATTTTAATTATTGATGAAGTTTAAAAAATATATATTTTCACTAAAAATGTTTATTTTTTATTGAATTAAAAATTAAATATATATTATAGTGACTATTTATCTTAATGATATTGACATGATAATTGTGTATGAAAACTTGTATATTTCACTTAAAATCTCTGAAAAAGAATCGATATTCGAGTTCAAAATATTTAGTTAGATACTTTTTTATAAGTCGAAAATGATAGATAATTAAAATAATTTTTATTATAAATAAAAAATTATAATTAATTTATGAATTAGAATTTAATTTGATTTTTAATATTGTTTATCAATATTTTAACTATTTATTATTATTATTGATTCTAATTAATCTCTAATTTTAAATTTTTTGACAAGTTAATATTGGAGACCAAATTAAATATAAATTTATTGAATTGATTGTGATCTTAAGTGGGTCACAATTATAAATATAATTAACAAATTCAATTTAACACGCTGAAATTGATAAATAAAAAATGGGCTGTTGTCTAAAGAATGCAGACTGTATTTTTCTTTTATTTTCTTTTCTATCATTTTTTTTTTCAATAAATTGACAAAACACAATTGAGAAGCAATTTTTATATTTTTCAATTGAAAATGCAATTGATCCAAAATGTCAATTACTAGAGTTGAACTAATTGACACAATAGGTACTTGGGACGATCATGAAAAATATATTTGTGTAATTATATTATATGATTATAAGATTTTAGAAGTTGATATAATTGAAAAGCCAAAAGTATCGTTGGGACATTGATGGAGGAAGGAACCCAAAAGGGAGAAAGACCGTCACAGACACAGGTTTGTTTTTTCAATTTTCAATTTAATTGTTAAAATTATTATATAGTTTTTTTAATCCTTGACCTCGTCTTATTTTTTTGAATGACGTGAATTCTCTCAGCGATTATCTTAAAAAAAATTCCTTTTATTATATATAAATATTCAAATCACAGTGTTAATTTCCAATCATCTATACTAATTGATTTCTATGTTTGAATGTATAACTCTCAAATTAGAGGAACAACCCTATAAAGATATTAACGTTCCATGGAACATTAGACAGATACGAGATAGAAAGTATAGAAACATTATTTTTATTATAATTTGTGGGGCAAATAGTAAAACATTAAAGTTAGTGAATATTATAATATATCAATTATATTTTTCATTGGGGTAAAAAAACCTTAGGATTTTCTTAAGCCATGCTGAAACTTGAAATAGTAGCATCTCTTTGCGAACATCAATTATGAAGTTGATTAACAGGATTTGTGTCATCACTAGTGGGCCAGTTTGATGCCCATCTATAGATTGTCATGTCAGTGCTCAACTAATCTTTTTCGTAGTCACCATTGAAACCTCTCTTTTCGGAATAAAAAACGTCCATAAGTACTTTTCTTCGTTTCTACTAAAAATAGTAATTTAATTTGTGTTTTGGTACAAAATAGTAAGCTAAAGATACCCAAATCCACCATTATATCTATCTTTACGAAGTTGTTTCTCACTATCATCCATTTTCACATTTTCAACCTCATTATAATAGAGATCACCCACACCACCATCACCACCCACTTTACTACCCTCCCCATCCTATTTAACCTTATCATGATAGAATTAGTTGACGAATTAATTCTATTATATAATACTTTTAAAGTATTATGATAAACTCAAATATGATTTAATAAAATATAAGAATTTGTTGATTATTATAGGAAGTGCTGATAAAGATAAAATAACGCTCATCCCAAGTTGATGAATGTTAGCTTAGGGACTATGATTTTGTCTCTTGCAAATGAAATTCTTTCATAATAAGCCATCAAGAAAGAGAGTGTGAGAGACGAAAGAAAGACAAAGAAATATATTGAGAAAAGGAGGTTGAAGAACAGAAATTGAGAATAATGCATTCTCATTGGATCTCTAATGGATCAATGTTAGTGTATCCTATTATGATAAATGTTTGAAGACGCATGAATCTTAAGATCCTATAATAGTTTTCTATAATGAATTATTATTGCATGAAAACTACAATTTATTTACATGTGATATCAGAGCATGTGTTTTAGATTTATGATTCTCCTATTATGATTTTTTTTTCAAATTATGTTTTGTTTTCCCCAAATTATGATAAACATTAATTATGAATTTAGAGATTTTTATGAAATTAGTATGAATCCTAATTTATGTTTTTGTCCAATTCTCAAGAACCCTAATTGTTGGATTTTGAGATTTTAACTTTCTTCCGCCGTTAATTGATTTCAAATTGAAATCATGTTACGTGTATGATGAAATTATAATTGAATCGCTACACCTTGTTAATTGATTGAATTGTAATTGGCATTGGGTGAAATTACTTGTCAATGTTATGTGAGTCAATTGCAATTCTAGTTTAAGCGGATTGTAAATTGGATGGTTTGATTGGAAAATGTAACCCATAGAATCGTGAATAATTTGAATTTGAGTGCAATGTTATTGGTTTATGTTATCAATAAAGAATTAATGTTGATTTATTTTTATATGAATAATATATTTTAATTTGTAATGATGTATATGTTTTGTTATTGTTAAATTAAAATTAATGAAAATGTTATGTATGGTTTATAGCAATTAATGTATTTATTTATTTGAAATCAACATGATAAATTTTGTTAGTCATCAAAGTGACCAAAATTTTAAAGTTATTTGATTTTAAAATATTATTATTTTTTATTTTAATTACCCATAATATGAATATTAAATTATGAATAATTGATTTATGGGTTAATTGAAATTCATTATTACAAACCTTTCAGGATCGTCCAAAGGTTGGTTGATTAATTGTTCTTATAATTAGTGAGTATGATTATATATGTGTCATTAGTTTTATTTATATAATTGAAAGGTAGCAGGTGATTCTAGGTGATTAGCATCATTATGTTTGTGTATTAATATTAGTGAATGGAAGGAACCATGTTGACTGAATGATGTGTGATGCCATGAATCTTATTATTTATGTATCTTTAATTATGAATAATGATTAAACCAATTTATGTAAGGTCATTTAATGTGCATTATGCTCATGTATTAAATCACATAATGTTTATGTTAATGACATCATATGGGTCAACGGGTAGAATGTTAGAATTAATTGACGAATTAATTATATCATATGACTTATTTAAAATATTATGATGAACTTAAATGTGATTTAATAAAATATAAAGACCTACTTATTATTATTATTATTATTATTATTATTATTATGAGAAGTTGTAATAAAATAAAATAATGATAGAATAAAGTTCAGCACAACTTGATGGACATTGGCTTATAAAAGGGGATTAGGATTCTTTATTTGACTATGAGGTTCTTTCACAGTAAACAATCAAGAAAGAGAATGTGAAAGGAAAGACAAAGAGATAGATTGAAAAAAAGAGGTTGAAGAACAGAGATGAAACAATGCATTCTCATTAGATCTCTCATGGATCTAGGTTAATATCCTATTATGATTTAATTATGTAAATGAACGACTCATGAATAAATTATTATCACATAAAAACTATAATTTATTTATACATCAACCTCATTACACTCATTACCGGAACCACCGTCACCCTCTTCACTATCCTGACCATCTTCATTATTCTCTTCACTATCCTCGATATTAATATTCTCACAGTGAGACATGAACTCTTTTGGGATATAAGTCAAATGCTTATATTCTATTTAATATTCATTTAACATTACACGTGATTTTTTATTATAAAATATGCATTACATGTGTAAAACATATTGTGACTACATCATCATTGGTGGTATACACCTCATCAAAATATTAAAGTTGTTCAAAATGGGAGACGTATTTTACGCATTTCAAAAATATAAAAATGACTTGTATATGAATTTTAAGAGAAGGACAAATTTTAATTTTGCATACTATATAATTTTAAAAAGTATATACATGAAAAGGAATAAGATTTGTATCAACTACTGCAAAAGCCATATTTAGAAGGATTTAAAGAGATGGAGGATATAAATTATTGAAAATGACATGCATAGAAAGTAAATTATTTTAATTTAATTAAAATTTCCTTGCAAACATATAATTATAATTATTAATAAAATAAAGATGGAGGAGTAAACGGTATTTGGGATATGATGGCACTATTCCAAGTTGTTTGTTGTTGTTTTATAAAATCGAAAAACATGATATGACCCACCACCAAGTGATTGTAATAAAGGAAGGCATGTTTTAGTGGAAAATGTAAGAATATGAAGGCTATGGTGTTGTGTTAAAATTAAATGGAACCCACTTTCTACTTGTAATAGTTAGGCCCAACATGATCGGTTCTGCTTGTTGGCCAACTTGCTTCCTCCCCTTACAAACAACTAATTAATTAACCAAAACTTCTGTTCCTCTATAATTGCAACCAAAAGTGTCACTTCCATCATCACCATCCAACTCTCATTATCTCTCACTTTTTATAGCTTTTCTTCTGCATCATACCCTAACCCTAACAAATTACTCCACTCAATGCATCACTTTCAAACTCACATTTCCACGTTTTTTAATCTATTATTTTTTCAAATACATCAATATATACAAACAAAAATAGGATTTTTTTATTTGGAGAGATTCAGTATCAATCATCTTTCATCTTTCATTTAAAA
>Ga0099823_1000929_pt1 | contig 22226 bp, 20 predicted proteins | sample CowpearedBW_FD_76831 | JGI IMG/M metagenome (GOLD analysis project Ga0099823, IMG submission 76831) | Root nodule microbial communities of legume samples collected from California, USA - Cow pea red BW | ecosystem: Host-associated > Plants > Roots > Nodule | place: USA: California | collected...
ATTTTAATTTTATCTATACATTTAGACAATACTATTTTAAATGAAATATTAATAATTTTATTTGAATAGTATTAATTAAAATATATTTATTCTATTAAAATTGTAGAAATAAAATAAAATAGAATAAATAAGACACTTCTAACATATAATATGGAATTGAAAATTTTCATATATTGCAAAATTATATTGTAATATTATGTACAATTCCATAACTAAAAATGTTTACAACTAATTAAAAAGTATTATGTTCTCCAAAAAAGAAAAAAAATACAATTTATCTTGCACTTTCATTCCTCTTCAACCATATTGTTGACGCAGTTTCAGTAGCCAATGGTAAAATGCTGGAAAGCAAAAGCCATCAATGACGAATTGCAGTTCTACTAAAATCCAGTGCTGTAAGGAAATGGCATGGTAATAGTATAAAAACCTTGAACCTATGAAAAAGTTAGGCAGTGATGACAACATGGGAGGAGGGGGTGACAACAAGCACAGCGAGAGAGAGGAGGAGGGCGCAGCTGCTGCCCTCGATGAGAAGGAACTGCGTGACGTCAGTGCCGTAGTGGCGGGCGATTTCGCGACCAGTGGCATGCCAGACGACGAGGAGCTTGGAGGCGAGAGCGACGGGCCCCGACATGCGGCGGTGGTCGCTGCATAGCTTGACGAAGAGGAAGATCAAGAGGCAGCACGCAGAGTCAATCACCGAGATGTTTAGAAGGTAGTCGATGTTACCGTACCAGGTCCCGAAAGGGTTGCCGTCATTACCAAAGGATGACGACGGCAGAGGGAGGGGGTCTCCTCCCATCGGAAATTAGAGTTCGAGGAATCTAACTTTGGTAGGGTTTTGCTGCGAATTGAGTCCAGTTGAGAATGGATTATCTTGGTGTTGTGCTTAAGGAAGGGATCGAATGGAGAGTGCTTAAAGCTTTGGGTTTGGTCAGGGTTAGGGTTCAAAGAAAGAAGAACCACAATTGCATGAAGCTCTCAATCCAAGATCACCATGTATGAAGCGCAATCAATGCCAAAAGATATTTCCCAAAGATTTCTTGGAAGAAATACGACAAGGTAATGATTTATATCCTTAATACAAAAGACGTTTTGATGAAACAAATTTCCATAAATAGAAATGTGATTGTTGACAATAGATGGGTGGTTCCTTATAACCCTTGGTTACTCTTAAAATATGATTGTCATATAAATGTTGAGGTCTGTAGCAACATAAAAAATATTAAATATTTGTATAAGTATGTTTACAAAGGACCAGATCGAATAGCAATGGAGATTCATAAAAGGACCTATTATAGATGAAGTCCAGCAATATCTCGATGCTAGATGGATTTGTGCTCCCGAGGCTTTATGAAAAATATTCAGATTTACAATCTATCGAATGAATCCAACTGTTGAAAGATTGCAAATTCATTTACCAAATCGACAACAAGTACGATTTTATAAGCACCAAAACATCAATGACGTGTTGAATGATGATAACAACTCCAAAACCATGCTCACACAATTTTTGGCCCTCAATCAAAGAGATCCCCAATCTAGAACATTTTTGTATCGAGAAATTATAGAGTATTATTGTTGGAATAATAGACATAAGGAATGGTACCCAAGAAGGTCAAACAAGAAATTTATCAGTCGAATTTATACTGTATCTCCTTCTGAAGGAGATAAGTTCTTATTGAAGATGTTCACAATGTACACAGATTGAATCATGACCAACTCATTGCCTTCAATACCATTTTAGATGTAATCAACCGTAATTAAAGTCAAGTCTTTTTTGTGGATGGACAAGGAGGAACCGGTAAAACATTCCTTTATCGTACTTTAATTGCACATTGTAGGAGCAAGAGTCAAATTATTTTAGCTACAAACTTCTTTGGTATAGCAACAACATTATTACCGAGTGGTAGAACTGCACATTCTAAATTTAAAATACCTATCAATGTCGAGGCTGGTTCGTTTTCTTCTATAAGTAAACAATCAGATCTTGCAAAACTAATAAAAACAACATAGGCAAATATTTGGGATAAAGCACCCATGATTAACATATTTGTTTTGGAGGCACTAGATCAGTCATTAAAGGACATTCTAGATTATAATGCTCCATTTAGGGGGAAAGTGATCATATTAGGAGGTGATTTTCGTCAGGTACTGCCAGTTGTTCAAATAGGTACAAAAGCACAAATGATTTATGCCTGCATTATTAACTCTTATTTATGGAGTAAAACAAAAATATTACATTTACAATAAAACATGCGATCATTACAAGATCACAGTTTTGCTGAATATCTCATGCGCATCAATCAATTTTTTAATTTTAGCAAGACCCTTATTTTAAATCCCATTAAATCTTATTACAGAAAATAATTGAATAATAATAAATTTTAGTCACAAAAATTAATTAGTCACTCAAGTGACCAATTTAGATAACAATTTACAAATTAAAAATTATTGGTAACTAAAATAATTTCAAAAAATTAAAATTGGTCTCTAAAGTAGTAACTAAAATAATTGCTATTATGAATTGGTATATCTAAATTGGTCATTGCTACCAAGGTTTTGGCTACCAAAGGAATTGATCTTTAATTAGGAAATTGATCTCAAAACATGTTTTTGGTCTCTAAAATTGATCATTATTTAAGAGTCACTAATGCAGGAAAGGAAAATGACAGCGGTTATTTTTAATTTTTGGCTTCGGATGCGCACCTGAGGCATATACTGTCGAGGTAAAACGACATTACTTTATGCCTCGGTTATCAACCCGAGGCATATTTGAATCGTTACTGTCTCAGTTTTCACCAACCGAGGCCTAATGGTGTATCAGAAATAAAAAAAATAAAAAAATTAATAGAGTTTATGCACTCTCTTACCTCACTCATAAAACACACACTATTAACTTCTACACAAATTTCTCTCACCTCACAACACTCATTCTCATCAGCACACAACACAACACATCTCTCACTCACAACACTACACTCTTTCTCTTCTCTCTCCCAGGGCCTACTCACTGCACCACTTTCTTTTTCTCATTCACGCACACTACACTCTCTATTTTTCTCATTCACGTAACCCACCCATCACACACTCCTATTCTCTCACAATCACACACTCTATCATGGAACCCGCACCATACAACCCACTAACCTTCATTAACCCACACAAAACCCTTAGTTCACTCACTTTATTGCACCACTCATGTACCCACAATTCTCACATTCACGTTCACATTCCTCACAACACTGTTCCCTCTTTTTTTTCACAGTAGCCACACACTAAACCACCCACTAATGTGACACACTCTTCTCTTTTCCCACAACACCCTTGCATGATGCATGCATCACACAAACACACTCTCATCTCACTGCACCCACGACCCAACACTCACACCTCACTAAAACAATCACTCACGGAACCCAAACCCAAACAACACACAAACAATGCAGAAGATTAAATCAAGACGAATCCAAAAACAACCCAAAACGTAAAAATAAACATACAAGGAACGAGATTGAATGGAGGCAATGGTAGCGGCAATGACAGAGGAACAACCTCCTCGACGGTGCGGTGCAATGGCATGCAGGCGAATTGAACAGAACAGCGCAGTTGATGATGGTGATGGTTGCTGGAAGAAGAAGAAGATGCACCAGCTCCATGACGGTGCAATGACAGTGCAGCGGCCCCTCGACAGTTCAGGCAGAACAATGGTGATGGTTGGTCGAAGAAGAAGATGTAGTGGCGCCGGAAACCTCCTCAACGGTGCAGGCGACATGAAAGGCTGGCACGCAGTGGAAGAGTGGAGCAGGTGTGCAGGACACACTCGAAGAAGAAGAAGTGCAAAACGTTTGTTGCTGCGGTGTGAAAAGATTTGGGTTTTTTTAACCCTACAAAGCGATACTACCTTGATTAATTCGAAACCGAGGAATATTGGCTTGCTCATATGCCTTGGTTGGTAGGAGGAACGATGCATAAGTCATTTGTTGCCTTGATTATAAAAGAACTGAGGCCTATTCCTTCAGTGAAATAAATAAAAAATAAAAAAATTGCAACTTAACTACATCGGGTAAAAAGCACCTGAAGCAGAAAAGCTACTAGACCTCGGTTTAGCAGTACATGAGACATAAAAACATGTAAAAAATTTCAAATTCTAGGAAAGCAGGAATTATCAAAATTTTTTAAGCTATATCCGTCGGTTAGAATAGCAACCGAGGCATAAAAGTTGACTTTAATTACCAAAATGACATGTGTGTTTATATGCAGCGTGTGCGCAGGAACTGAGGCATATACTGCTGTTGACAAAAAGAAGAAGATGGACATCTTCCTCCAATAAAGAGTTTTGATGATGATGATGATTTATAAAGAAGTGTGGAAGACTTGATGATGATGCATGAAAAAATGTTGAAGACTTAAAAGAATGCTTTGATTCAAGAGATACATTGAAGACTTAGGGGTTTAAATATTTAGGTCTTGTAATATGTGTATGTTATTTAAAATAGTTAAATTAGTATGTCAAGAGTCAAAAGGAAAAACCCAAGTAGTAGAGCACCAAGAGAATTGTATTTACTTGCAAAACTCACTGGAATAGTCGATTATTCTTAGTGATAATCGATTATCTTAGTTAAAACTGATTTTTGAGAAAAGCCTTTGTGATAATCGATTATCACTGCTGATAATCGATTATTGATAATCGATTATCACCTGCTGATAATAGATTATCCTGGCTGATAATAGATTATCATAGCGAGAAAAAGTTTTTAGAAAAGTTTCTATGATAATTGATTATCACTTATGATAATCGATTATCTATGGTAGTTGTGACTTAACTTTTCATATTCTTAACCTAATTTCTAAATAGGCTTCTATAAATAGAGTGGTAGGCTAACATTAGCAAATACAAAAGATAGAGAAGCCTGAGTACTTGAGAACTCTTTGTGGGAAGGCTTTGAAAAACCTAGTATGGGTAGAGCGAGAACTTTCATCAACTGGGATCTTGAGGGATTGATTGTTGATGTTGTTGCTAGGAGAAGCCAGTCATCCTTTGTGTGATTCAAGGAAGGTGTTTTCATCCCTTGGGGATTTCAAGGGAGATGTCTTCATCTCTTGTGTGATTCAAGAGAGGTGTTTTCTAAGCCTAATCTTTCTTATCATTGATTGTAAGTTTGGTTTATTTTAGGGATTGAGTTAATCTCATTTTTGAGAGATTAACAACTGGACGTAGGGTCTTTTGATCCGAACCAATATAAATACTTTGTGGAATTTTATCTTCTCTACTATCTCTATTTTATTGTGTTTATTAAAATAAAGGAAAAAAATTTAATTGATCTTTGATATTAAAAGGGAAAATTTTAAAAGCACAATTTTTATTAAGAACCCAATTCACCCTCTATCTTGATTTTTGTCCAAACACTAAACATTCCTCTGCACGATACCAACAACTGCGATGTAAAAACTCTTAAATGCACTAGTGAGTTTTCTTGTATTGTCTTTAAACTACAGTAATTTCACTAATAAAAATTCTCATATTACATGGAATTCTTCTTGCAAAATTGGCAGAAAATATGAGTTTTTAGTAGTGTTTAAATTTTGATGATTACCAATTTAAGAGTTTACGATGAGACATCTTCTTAAAAAGTTATTGCAAAATTGTTATTATTCAATTATAAATTTTTAAATCAATTCTAAACACTTTTAATCATTCTAAAATGACGGAATAAAAGAAACACAAAATAAGAAAAAGAAAAAAAAAAGTCTTAAATATAACGCTATTGAAAATACAATAGCAGAATTTCAGTTTTCTTTTCTCCTTGGTCTAGACCCCATTTAAACATACTTTGTTCTGCTCGTATTTGTCATCTACATCCTCTAAAAACCTCTGCCTAATACCATCACATTCCATATATAGGTCAGTGCTCAACCATGTCACCAGTTATCAGATAAGGCGTCAACACAAAATTCCATGGTCATTATCACAAACATAATTCTACATATTGCAGCCCTTTCAAGTAGCAGTAAAACATCATCCACTAGTACAACCATGTCTTTCTCAACATGAACAATCGGTGCTGGTATTTCTTCAGCATCCAGTAATTTCACGTTAGCTTTTTTCTTTTAAGTCTCGTCTTCAAGAGCCTTCAATCCACTCTGCATGGAACCATTACCAGGTAGAAATGATCCTAAGAAAATCTATATGACCATTGTTTATGCATGAATATTGTATTTGGAACAATAGTCTATATCTAAGCACTAAACCCTAGTAATCTTAGACATCAATGGCTTTTATGAATTATACCGTGCATGGCTTCAACCCCTATTTTAAAATATTCAAAGTTATGAGAAGTAAATATAACTGGAACCAAATTACACTAGAGTATAAACTTTTCCACATAAACTATAGGTACATCAAAAGCTAGAATATAAACTATTGCACACAAGATGATTGTCTTTCTTCGGTATAGCAATATAGATATTTATTTGATGTTTGCAGAATGGCATTCCTACTCTTTATTAAGCAAACGAGAAGTTTGTTCCACGTGAATCATGGAGATGACCACAAGAATAGATGTTAGCTTAATACTAAAGCAAGACATATTCTCATGCATGAAAGAGATGTTTGATACTCTAACTCATTTGTAGAATTAACCTATCTGCAATTTTGATAACCCTCTTAGGCTGTCCAAATCCCTGCATAAGGGAAAAATTATTTACTTTGGCAACAGAAATTTAATATAACTAATAATGCAGGTTCACACGTCACATAAAGCTCTTGAACTTCTGATAACCATAAGGAAGTCCAAAGGCCTAAGATAAAGTTATCTAGTTGGACATCAGGGCTTGAATAGAATTAAAACCGCAGATTCACAGGTCACTGAAGATCTTTCCCCTGACATGTGTTTGGTTATGCTCACTACCCTGACATTTGTAATTGACAGTTTTTTTTCAAACTTTTTTACAAAATCCTGTTTTATAAAAAGTTGTTGGATCAATTTTTGGCTAAAATCAAGTGGAATTGGTAATAGAGACCAATTTCTTTTCCTAAGGCAATGTACAATCTATCACTAGTTGGTAGGATCATAACATTGATATTCTAAAGGATGTCTTCTTGGCTCAGCAGGCTGATATGTTAGGGAACTGGCTTCAAAGCACATGATACTTTTTATTTCCTAACAAAATATGTATTGAGCAACATTGCTCAGCGTTTATATTATATCTTTTCCTCGACAGATTTAGTTCCTCCAAATCCCCCCACACTTTTGTATGACCAAATGAATTTCTTCATTTAAGTATACACACAAACACACATACAATAGAGAGCATTGGATGTGTTAGAGATAAACTACACTAGTTAAGATACATTAGTGTTTCTTCAAATTTTCAAGCCAAAATTAGCCCATAACAAATGGATTTTCGATCTACCTAAAACACCAATCGAGTGTAGGATTCGAATGGGTTGTTTACCTAAACCTTGGGAAGCCTAGCCGGAGGGTGAGAAGACGAGGTGGTGGTCGCGAGATGAGTGCTTTGTGACGCAGCGGGAAGGGTGAGAGCTTTAGATGTCAAGGAACGTGTAGTGAGCTCGAGTAGAGACTGTTCCAGTGGCGGGTCAGTGTAGAGGAGGCATGCGCAGGGTGTTGGGATCACAAACACACACGCACACGAGCAATTACAAGACGAAAGTAAAATAACAAGAAAACAAAGGATTTACGTGGTTTAGTCAAAATGATTAATTAGGTTTACAATTACATGAGTATTTATAATAACTAGAGTAAGTAAATAGGCCAGGCAGATAAACCCTTCAAACTCCACATACTTAACAACCTCCCACTTAGAGGCTAATCACATCAACTCACTTCAAAGTAAATCTAGTAAACCCCATAACTGTAAAACCTCCAAATTAGTGTGATGCCTTCTCAAAAATTAACTATGAAGGCTAATTAAAGTTATGCAAAGCTTCAACATCTTAGTAGTAACCACCTTGATAAACATATTTGTAGGACTCTGGCCTTGAGATCTTCTACAAGAACAAAGAACTATCATTAATTAACCCTCTAATGAAGTGGTATCTCAATTGGATGTGCTTTATCTTTCATGGCACACATGATTTTTAGCAACATCAATTAAACTTTGACTATCACAATAGGGAGCACTATCACATTGCTTCTTGCCCAACTCCTCAAAAAAATTCTTCAACCAAATCATTTCCTTACATTCTTTCGAAATAGACATGTACTCTGCTTCTGTAGTTGAAAGTGAAATGCTTTTTTGAAGTCGAGACGTTTAATTAACTATTATGCCACCTACTGTGAAAACAAATCATGTAGTACTTTTCCTTGTGTCTGAAGAACCTCCCAAATCTGCATCAAAATATCCTTCAAAAATAACATCATTCTTACTAAAACATAATACAGTTTTAGAAGTACGTTTCAAGTAGCATAGAATCCACTTGACAACTTCTCAATGTTTCCTTCTTGTATTAGACATGAATCTACTAACAACTCCCACTACATGAGCAATGTCTAGTCTAGTGCATACCATTGCATACATTAAGCTACCAACTATAAATGTGTAAGGAATCTTAGCCATTTTACCTTGTCTTCATCTACTTTAGGTGACTGCTCTTGGATGAGATTAAAGTGAACTCCCAAAGGCGCCCTTACGATCTTGGCATCTTGCATACTTAGTTTCTCTAGCACTTTCCCAATATACTTCTCTTGAGATAATATTAGACAACTAATAAACCTCTAGTTGCGTAAAAATTTAGTCAAACTTGATTTCCTCGCTAACTAATATAGTATAGTGATCAACCAAGGATCAACCCTAGGATAGGAAAGGGATTTAAATGAGCATTGAATGTGCTTTGTAAATTGGAGGAAATCTAATAAAATCTACCAAAAATAAATGCTAAAATAAACTGAAAATGGTATGGATATGTATGAATGCAAAGTATTTGATGAAATGTTTAAGCAAACTAGAATGCACATGGTGTTTGATGAAATGCATAAGCTACCAATGCATGTGCAATATACAATGTGATTATCCTACACACAATCTAAATATGTGAGATGTTTCTAACACATGGATTGAACTCAATGAAGCTACTATAAATAGATCAATAGCATAGTATGCAGAAAAATGAAATCTGAAAAATGCTTATGAAGGATTAAGTAATGTGTAGTACATAATCGAATTTTGTCAAAGAGTGAATGAAACAATAATGTTATGATGCGAAATGATTTTTGTTGATCTCTATTGAGAATAGAAATAAGAATCATGCAAAATGATCAAGTAAAACATAGATTCCCAATGGAAATGGCTCGAAATCATCACGTACAATGTCACAAATGAATTACTCACAAGACACAAGAGTAGGAAACACTAGAAAATCGAATGGTTTATGTTTGATTGATCTTAATAAAAAAGCATTTGATATCCAAGTAGAATGTCTACACATTCTCTAAAATTTTGACTTGCTTTCAGATCGAATTAAGTGTTTTAGTAGATCAATATCACTCAACCAATTGAACTTAAGTCATGAACTCAAATCAGTATAAAAGGTATGAAAACATGGAAATTAAACAGTATAAATGGAAGAAATAAATGAATTTACTAAGGAGAAACATTCTTACAACAATTGTGTTTGGTAGAGATGGAAGAGTTTCATAGAGATAGCTTCAACTATCATCCATAACTGTAGAAAAATACCATGAAAATAGAGAAAAATGTGACGAATTTATGGTGAAGTGAATGTGTAATGAAGGAATGGTGTGTGATGTTCAGAGCGCGAAGGTGATTCAAATGGTATGATGGTTTTCCGTCAATGAGTGAATGGTGCCAATATGAATCAGTTTTCAGCACCCTTTACTGGCTATTACAGGTTGTGGCAGTTGCTCAAAGTTCCCTCCTAACAAAACTAACTTCTAACTACATTAACTAACTACTCATTTTCACATGTCACTAAGGTAGCATGTTCACAACTTCAGCCACCCAATGGAGCAAGTCATAATCATTGGTGATTAATTTCATTCAGGTTTTGTAACCTTCCACAACAGGTGATGCAGCCAGCTCCTTAACAGCTCAGACTTGCCTCCAATTCCAAGCTTTTCATGTGTATTCTTCAAATATAACCTTTAATCCATTTCAAGCTTCATCTCAACAACATCTTCTTATATTCAATTCTCTTCCAACAACTCCACACTTGACCCTTGTCTTTATTCACAACTAAAGAAACAAAATAGAGTTCACAAACCAAAGTTATGCTACAACATGTGAAAATTAGATTTAGGAGTTTCATGCATATTTTCACGACTTTTCAGCCCTTTCAAGGTTAGCACAAACCTGATTTAGTGTTTTAAAAATTTCCCCACAAGTAGCATGTCATTTGGATTTGAAAATCAAAAAGTCGACTCTTAGTCAACTTTGGTAAACTCTTCTAGCAGAAAATCAACTTTGTAGTTTTTAATTCAATTTTGGTTTATTCAGTTTCTCCCATGGCTTTCTCTAAACATTTGAATGTTACCCTTGATCCTTCTCTCTGCATTATACTCAAAAATCTCAAAATGGATGTTAGTCATCTCCTTTTGCATGGCTAACTGCTAGTGAATTGCATTGGCCATCTACAATGACTCATGATGACACAAAGGCTCTCCATCATCAGTCAACAATAATAATTTGTTGAAGGCGATAATTTGTGAGGTGGCCTAATAACTTTGTTGGATCTCCTCACTTCAACTACTAGGGTGGCATGACTGGTCTCCTCAATTGTGCTATCTCTTGGACTCCCAGTTTCTCGTGCAAGATCGTGTTTTGTAATGCCCTCTAACATTGCCTCTTCATTCTTTGTTGGCTTCTTTTAAGTTTTAAAATTTCTCTCAAGTTTGTCCTTGTACATTGCATTTTCATTAAATGTAACATCTTTACTTCTAATGACCTTCTATTTTGATCATCCCAAAAATGATATCCCATATCTTCTACTCCATAGCCAAAGAAAATGCACTTTCTTGCTTTCGGATCAAGCTTATTCCTCCTAAAATCTTTAACACGAACATAAGAAACATAACTAAATACTTTCAAGTGAGAAAGAATTACATCCTTGCCTTGTTATTCCTCCTCAGGAATCTTGAATCCTATTGGAACTAAGGGTCCTCTATTAATGAGGTATTCTATTGTGCTCACTATTTATGCCCATAATGTCTTGGGTAACCCTGCATGAATTTTCATCCTCTTTGCCTTTTCATTCAAGGTCTTGTTCATTATTTCAACAACATTGTTCTAGTTGATTTTGTTGAGGGGTTTCAGGAATAATTTTAAGCATTCTTGTTCCATTCTCAACAAAGTAATTCACACATTCAAAACTCTTATATTCACCACTATTATCAGACTTTCAACATTTAATTTTTAACCATATCTAATTCTCAACAACAATTGTCCATTTCTTAAAGGTATTAAATTCTTTTGATTTTCGCTTCAAAAATAAACTCATACCTTTCTAGTGGAATCATTAATGAAGGTGACATAGTATCATGATCCTCTTAATGATGAGACTGATGTTGTCCCATATGCATCTGTATGAACAAGCTTAAACTTCTCAAGCTTAGGCATCCTTCCGGTCTTGGCAAAAGTAACTCTATTTTGCTTCTCAAACACACATGGTTCACAAAAACCAACTTCTACCTTTTTCATTTTTGTAAACTTCCCCTTTAAGATCAACTTAATACCATGTGAGCAAGTCTATGGTGCCATAGATTCAGAGGGTGATCAACATCATTACCAATTGAATTTACTTCTTTTACAAGTAATTCTACCATGCATAGGGTTCTTTTCTTCTAGCTACAAGCAACAACTAGATTTCCTTTCACCACCTTCCACTAACCATTTTCGAATATGACTCGATATCCCTAAACATCCAACACGCCCATAAAGACTAACATTCATTTGAGTCTTAGAACGTATTGTCAATACCTAATTTTGTCCGGATAAATAAAAATTGTTTTACCAAAAAAATACAAAAATAAAAAAGGAGTAAAACTAAATTTGCTTAAAAATGCTTAAAAAAAGAGTTTCTTTAATTTTGTTTAAAAGGAATTTTAAAAGGTGTTTTTGTTCTTAGATAAAAATAAAAAAGAGTCCCTTAATGGCCTATTGTTTTCCTTTAACACCACTGTTTTGCTTTATACCACCCTAAAATAAAATAAAAAATAACAAAAAATAAAATTGTGATTCACGGCATATATGAGAAGTGGGAACAATTGAGTATTTGATAACTGCTTGGTAACTTCCATGAGTTTTTTAAAGCACGCTGATATTGATTGGAGAAACGACCATTCATGGATGATTTTTCAGGCACAAAAACAAACAAGATGTTTTTATTACAGGGAAAAATGATGTAACTCATTTTCACACACAGATCCATCTTTATAGTATTATCACATCTGATGAATTCAAAAAGCACAATCCAAAATCACAACATTTTGAATCAATAACGATCAAGTACAAAAAAAAACAATAAGCACATATTGGAGCATATCGAACACAACGAAGTTCATAATTTCCAAATTTATTATTATGTTTTGTGTTTTTTCCGTTACTGTGTATGATTGATTGCATTAGGAATTCAACTAAAAATAATTTAATTGAACATCAAGAGATTTCTCTGATTTTACATACACAATAAAGATGGCAAACCAATAAATGTTTAAATAGAGGAAAAACATGGATTTTGTAGCATTGACGTCTGCAGGGTGGGTCTTGTGGTGATCCTCGTTGCCGCTGACGGTGGTGTTTGGAGGAGAACTATGCATCACTGTGACTAATAAAGGAGAAAAGGTGAAAGTCTCACGCGAGGGAGAATGGTGTTGACGTTGGTGTTGAACGAAGTAAATTGATGTGGACTGCGGCAGCATCGCGACCATGAGAGTTATTATTGGGATGCTTTGTCTCGCGCGCGGTTGATAGGGGAGAAATGGTAGCCACCGTTGGTAGTGGCGCGACGATGGTGACCAGAGTTGTTATTGGCCGCGTTGCTGGCGACTTCGCAATGAATGTGAGTAGTGTTTGTGGTGGGTGGCAACGTGAGGAAGAAGATGAAGTTTGGGGAAGATGTGATGTGTTTTGAAGGGTGAAGTTAAGTGGTTTACGGTTTTGAGACAAATTCAATTATTTTCTTTGTGCACCACGTAATTAACTCTCGCAACACCATTTTAATTGGGTTCCTTATGTACTCCTGTGGTTTATCTTTGCACCCCTTCTTTTAATTTGGGTTTTTTTTATTTATTTACTTCATACATTCTGTAATAACCCCACACTCCTTGCATTTAGTTTTATTTTACCTCATGTACCTGCATTTTCACTAAGCACACAACCTACTCCTTTAATTTTTTTGTTTTAGGCTAGGATGTGTTTACTTTATGCACCATGCATTTCTCTTTTTGCACCCACATTCCCACATGTGTAGTTTTTCTCATTGCATCAACATACTCACTTATGCACTCTATTTTTCTATTTCCAATTTTACGGTTTTTTAATTAAATCTCGCATTTCAATTGTAACATCCCTAAGGAATATTACTAATTTTTAATAAAATAAAATAGGAAATGAAAATAAGACCTCATTTATTATAAGTCCATTTTCCAAAACGCGGGAAATTTAAAAACTATAATATAACATAGTTCATATGTTCGCAATTACATTATTACAAATTCACCAAAGTTCAACATAATAAATTTTACATCAGAAGTCGAAATATAAAAATCCTTTCAAAAGCCCAGATAGCCCCTACATTGCGGCTCTCCTCAGCTGATCCAGCAAATCATCTATCCTTGGCAGTGGATACTTATTCTTTATAGTCAGCTTGTTCAACTGACGATAATCGACACACAATCTGGAGCTGTCGTCCCTCTTTTTCACCAAAAGCACGGGTGCTCCCCAAGGTGATGCACTCGGTCGAATGAATTTCTTCTCAAGCAAATTCTTGATCTGCTTCTTCAACTCAGCTAATTCCATCGACGCCATCCTGTATGGTGCCATTGAGACTGGACCTGCTCCAGGGATGAGATCAATGGTGAAATCCACATCCCTACTCGGTGGAAATTCTGGAATTTCATCAGGGAAGACATCTGCATACTCCACCACTACTGGAATCATACTAATTTTCTCTACGGTGTTATTCTTCTCTGTATGAGCCACTATCATGAAATAGGTGGCTCCAACTTCCACTTCATTTATCGCTCTCTAAGCTGAGATTAACTCCAATCCCTCATGTTTTGGGAATACAAAACTGCATCGTCCACAATCATTTATAATGTGATTGTTAGACAATCAGTCCATCCCCAAGATTACATCTAGTCCCTCCAAAGGCAAGCACACCAAGTTCACCTTGAATCTGCGACCTGCCACTTGCATTGAACACCCAACACAGACTGAACTGGTAGCTACTTGACCCGAGGAGGGAGTTGAAACAAGCAACTCACACCCCAAATCGGGTTTCACCAAATTCAATCTTCCTACACACTCATTAGCAATGAAAGAATGTGTTGCTCCAGAATCGAACAACACTAATACTAACTAACCCAACAGTAAACATGGCTCGAGGATAAGGTTACCTGATCGGGTAGCCTCTGTAGAGGTCAAGGCAAAGACCCTGCCAGCTGCTCTAGCTCGTTCTGCTGGCGATGCGGTTGCTTCTTCACACCCAAATTCTTCTTCTCTGGACAATTATTAGCAAAGTGTCCCGGTTTGTCGCATATGAAACACTTGTGACGGTCACCTAATCCCCCTACACCACCTGTCAGCTACGGACAATTTCCTTTTAAATGGGGTCCTCCACACTGATAGCAAGTGGGACCCTACGATGTATGTGGTTGGCTGTAAGGCTTCTTCATCTAGCTCGCCTCTACGACATTTTTCTTATGTTTAGCAAGGGGACCAGGGCCCTTCTCTAGGTGCTCATCACTTTTAGCCTGTTCCACCAAGACTGGAAACCTTTTCTCTCTCAAAGGTGTCACCACCTTCTTCAGTTCATGTTTGAGTCCTCGCTCAAACTTCAAGCACCTCTACTCCTCAGTGATGTTCTGTGAATACTATCTCGCTAGGTGCTCAAACTTATTCACGTATTCATGCACCGTCATATCCCCTTGTTGTAGTGCAAGGAACTTAGCTTCCCTGTCCTGCCTAGCTGTGTATGGAAAATACTTCTCCAGGAATCGAGTCTTGAAGCTAGTCCACTCCACCTATTCATCTCGGGTCTACATCTGTTGTTGCATTCCCGTCCACCAATACCCTGCGTCATTGTTCAACAGATAGGTGGCAAAGAGTAGCTTCTGCTCATCAATGCAGTTCATCATCTTAAAAATCTTCTCACACTTGCGGAGCCATGCATCCGCCTCATCAGGAGAAGCTTTGCTAGTGAACTCTGTTGGCTTGTGACGTAGAAAATCTTCCACAATGGGCATCTTGACTGGCGCGATCACTGCCCTGGGCTGCGCTGCGACAGGTGGCTGCATTGCATCCACCATCCGACGAATGGCCTCCGTGATGTCATTAGCACCATTCCCATTTCTTCTCCTCCTGTTCGCAGCCATAGCCTGAATACGCCACATTTCCACTGTAAAGAGTCAATCACTTAGTCAAACAAAACCAATCACACCGTTTCAAACTCAACAAAACACACAACAATCAACCACATCGATAAACTCACTCCCCACTAGCCCCAAACTATTTAAAAATATTTTCAAAACTTTTGCTCTGATACCAAATGTAACATCCCTAAGGAATATTACTAATTTTAATAAAATAAAATAGGAAATGAAAATAAGACCGCATTTATTGTAAGTCCATTTCCCAAAACGCGGGAAATTTAAAATCTATAATATAACATAGTTCATATGTTCGCAATCACATTATTACAAAATTCACCAAAGTTCAACATAATAAATTTTACATCAGAAGTCGAAATATAAAAATCCTTTCAACAGCCCAGATAGCCCCTGCACTTCGCCTCTAAGCATCTCCTGGCTCACCTGTCAAATCATCTGCTCCCGGATAACAAGTTATCCGATCATCGCCACACACATAGATAGGGTGAGCTATGCATAATATAAACATATATACATGAAATAAATATGCCACCCATCCCAAAATTAGATGACTAAGTATTTCATTGTTTTCAAATTATCCACCCATGATCTCATAGTCCTTCATGAGTCATATACATGAACTAGGTCTTGGGACTTCACTGTGCTCCCACGAAACTAACCTATTCGTGGTCCAACCTTATGAGCCTATCTTGCTCATAGTCCTACCCTACAGACTCCTCGTCTGTAATAAAACATCCAAGCCTCTCTCGCTCGGACCATGGCACGCACGCAATCACCATACTATGGACTCCTCGCCCAATAGCAGCCGACGGGTACCATTAGTTCCTTGCCCATCGTGCGTCTGATGCATGTAATCACCATACTAAGGACTCATCGCCACTTAGCAGCCGACGGGAACTATATAGTTCCATGCCCATCATGCGTCCAACCATCAAGCACATCCCAAACCCATGTTGGACTTAGTCCTTCAAGCTCAACCACCACAAACACATGCATATAACTTCCTATAATTAGGAAAGAGTAGCCAAACCAGCACATAAAGCACATATAAACATAGCAATTCGTATAAACACGCTTAAGCCAAGAACCCTCGCCCAAGCAAAACCCTCAGCATCACTTAGGCTAGTCCACCTCGCATGAGCAAGCCTAAAATAGTGACTTCTCCACGTTATCTCGCTTAGGCGAGCTCTATTTGCCCAGGCGAGTCACACCTTCGCTCAAAATAACACACACACCTCGTCTGGACAAGGATTCAACAAGAAATACGTCAATTCAACCTCGTAACTCGCTTAGGCGAGCCACTCTCGCCTAGGCGAGAGTGTTCATAGCTCATAACACAAAACTTCTCACCTAGACAAGAAGTCGCGCACAAAATGGTTTAAGATTCCATCGCGACCTCGCTTAGGCGAGCCAATCTCGCCTAAGCGAGACTGTATTTCGCCCAAACCCAACCTTGGTCACCTGAGCGAATTGCTCAAGTCTGAACGCTGAATGGACCCCTACAACTCTCGCCTAGGCGAGAAGGAGTCGCTTGGGCGAAACTTGCAGAGTTTCGCCACTACAAATGCACTAAAGACACCTAAAACCAATGCCAATTCGTAATGCAATCATATTCTTTATCTCTAATTCATCATTCAAGCCATAAAACATAGTGCAAACCCAATTGGATCCTCAATATGCAATGATAAGCCATAAATCAAAATAACAGTACCCAAAACCCTCATCAAATTTTGGTTTCATACCAAAAAGACTATGCACTCAACAGTCCATTCCCAAATTCTCAATTTCAGTACACATTATGCCAAAAACCACACCATATAGGTTCCAATTGGATAACAAAAGTCTTGGCTGCCCCTTCTAGGAGATACTTTAGCCCTCTCATATTCCCTCAAAAACTACACTTAAAAAATAAAGTTCTAGTTTCTTTCCCAACCAGGTTTTAACCCACAACCCTTTAACCACAAAGCAAGTGCACAACCAATTCAACCAAATCATGTTTGTGATACACTCCAATCAGTATAAGCTTACATTACCAATCTCATGCTCATACATATTATTAAAAATTAATAATAAAACAACAACACATAATTGGCATACATAGGACTCAAACCCAAGGATTCCTTGGTTCACCAAATTCTTGGCTGCCCCTTCTAGCTTTACTTTTGCCCTCTCATATTCCCTCCAAAACTACACTTAAAAAATAAAGTTCTAGTTTCTTTCCCAACCAGGTTTAAACCCACAACCCTTTAACCACAAAGCAAGTGCATAACCAATTCAACCAAATCATGTTTGTGATACACTCCAATCAATATAAGCTTAGATTACCAATCCCATGCTCATACATATTATTAAAAATTAATAATAAAACAACAACACATAATTGGCATACATAGGACTCAAACCCAAGTCCTCTCACACAATCAAAGTACTGTCAACCACTTGAGTTGGTACTTTCCCACATCACATCAAACAATAGTTAATGCCATAAAGGCTCTTTCTACCTGCATTAATTAATTAATTAATTAATTTTCACGGGTCTTACATCAATCATCTCATTTTCTAAAATAATAAAAGTATTTTAAAATTGAAATAAAAATTGAAATAATTTTTAAAATCATAAAAATAAGAATAGATAAAATTAAAAATTATTTTCTTTATTTTATCTTTTAGTGTTTAATCGACCGCTTGTGTCACATGACACTCCTTTTCAAATATACAAATATAAAAAATCATATAAATGTTTAGGTGTCTAATCGACCGTGGGCATCGCATGACACTTATTTTCAAAAATGTCAAAAGATAACATTAAAACTTAAATATTATAATCAAGTTTTATAAAAAACTACGTGATCCCTGATTTTTCATTGCGAATAGAAATACGTAGGAGCGAGGTCAGACCTTGTCGGGTTCACTTTCAAAATGTCATTTCCAAATAGTTTTATAAAGAACTACATAGCCCTGATTTCTCATTTTTTAATGAGAATACGTAGGACCAGGTTAATCCTTGTCGGGTCCTTTTTACTAAAAAAATAATTTTGTGCAATTTATTTTCTTAGCTTTGGGAAAAATTAATATTTTAAATAAACAAATCTCTTTTGAAAATTTAATTAAAGGTACCACCTTTGGGCGGGCGCTATAGGGTGCTAATACCTTCTCTACGCGTAACTGACTCCCAGACCCTAAATTTGGTTTTCGCAGATTTTATTTTATTTTTATGGTTTTCCATAGTTTTCCATAATAAACTATGGTGGCTACTTCTAATATTTTTTTAAAATAATTTATTTTTAGTTCATCATCCCGTCGCGATATAGGTTGCGACACATATCCAACATCCACCCTTGCAGCATGTGCAACCACCGACAATCATGCTAAATCAACGTCCGACATAAAACCACCATCTTCCCGAAGAATCACCGTCAGCCATCATGGGTTAGGAACCAGATTGCCTACACTATGCCCTATGCAACCCTACGAAGCACCTATTCACAACTATTCCATTAAGTGATTCAAGTGACCTAAAGCTTTTAAGAGGTTAAAAGGGTTGTTCAAAACCCATCAATGACTGCAACGTGAACGAAAAGCACAATCTATATACTTCCCATGAATCTTCCACCATGAATGAACCCTCTGCCATGGTAGGATAATGAATAGCTACTGTTCCTGCCAAATACAAATGTACCCGCGAACACAAGTTATGTAGGGACCAATGAACCTTTTAAATGCACACGTCCACCTTCTTCGCTTCAGTTTCTAAGTCGAGGAGCCTAAATATCTCCTTCTAGGAGCCTGAGTATCTCCTTCCAGGAGCCTGAGTATCTCCTTCCAGAAACCCGAGTGTCTCCTTCCAGGAACCTGAGTGTCTCCTTTCAAGAACCTGAGTATCTCCTTCCAATGAAGAGTTCCACTAGTGGGAGGCCTGCAAAGCCACTTCGACGCTCAAGTTAGTATTAGAGCAATAAATGATAGTAATAGTAAAAAATAGCATTATCCTCCTTACCTCGTGAACAATGCCTTTTATAGTACTTTAATGGGCCTAATCCTATGGGCCTAGGGTTTGCCATGTTTAGCTGGTTTTTAGGTTTTATTAACTATGATTAATTAGTTTGATTCTCTTTTAGTTTATCACTATATTGTAATATCCAAGCTAGAGTATATTCAGGTGATGAAGGTTCCTTCGCTGGAGTATATCCAGGCTAACTTACTTGGAATACATTCAGCCTAATTTAGTGGAGTATACTCAGCTTGGTTTGGTGGAGTATTCTCGGCCTGGTTTGGTGGAGTATACTCGAATTGGTTTCAATGCGTCTGGTCTAAAACCCACGTTGCTTGCCCTTCTTATAAGGTTGGGGTATCCTCGCCTTTCTAGGTAGCAGCCTATTCGATGGTTTAGGATATCCTCTTTTCCCATCACGTACACTAGTCCCCCAAGAGTTGAGACTATCTTAATTGAAAACTCTTCATAGTGGATATGTAAATGCGACGCTGTCTCCGCTTGCCTACGTCACTCAATGCCTTTACTTTTATTTAATTTACGAGTGAGGGAGGCCTTTCTGTTTTGATTTTTTTCTTTATTCAAAGGTTTGAGGCATGTGTGACTCTTCAAGTGCAACGTTTATGGAGAAGTGGAAAAGGTTGCATGCGTGAAGTGAGCTTGGGCCTCAGCTTGATGTGACGTGCCATAGGGAACTGCAACAACCATTGTTTGTAAGGCGTTGGATCCTTTTGATCTAACGGATGGGACGCTATGCATTGTGCTCATAGTCTTGCTATAAATAGGCTAATTACGTGTGAGACCCTTGTTTAGCCCTATTTTTACGATCAAGACGTACTGCTGCGTTCGCAAACTTGTCAGGTATGTCATCACCCTCATTGTCTTGTAAGTCTGCCTCTAAGGCTCATTCGGATCGGGTAGGGACATCTTTGGCCCATCCCTCTAGTAGTAGCACCTCTTCTGATGAGGAGAGTTTGTTTGATGTTCCTTTTCATTCTGGGTACGAGTGGGTTGATAGTGGTGTGCGTGAATATTTTTCGAAGTACAAGTGGTATTCCTCTATTCGCAGGTTTGCCGAGGCATATGCGATTTTGGATGAGGATAGCCCTGATGAGGCTGTGTCATTAGATCGAGTTGGTCGCGTGGATAACGCTTGCCATGGGCGAGAGGGTTACTCTGACGAATTTTTTTATATGTACGTTGTGTTACTTAGAAACTTACATGTTTGGCTGCCCTTTGATGAGTTCACTGTTGGGGTGTTGCGTATTTTAAATATGGCTCCGTCACAGCTGCACCCCAACGCATGGACTGCTCTACAAGCCTTTAGGTTCCTATGTCGAGTCTTAGGTTCAAGGTCATCTCCTGTTGTGTTCTTACATTACTATAGCACCAGGCCTAAGAAACCTGTGAGTTGGCTATCACTGTTTGGTCAGCCTAGGATAGGCCTGCTTGCCCCGTACTCCTCCTCTTTTAAAAATTATAAGAACACCTTCTTTAGGGTTGTAGTTAACTCTCTTGGTCATTCCTACTTTTTTTGTGGTGACACCCCTAAATTTCCATTTTATTGGACACGTAATCCGCTGCACTATGATGACACTAGTGCAAAAATGGGATATTAGATCGGTTCTGGAACGTGTATTACATCGGTTTCGGAACCGATCTAATACAGGCCGATGTAATATGTCTGTTAGTTATTAGATCGGTTGCTAAAAACCGATCTAATGTATCAATATTAGATCGGTTCCCTTAACCCGATCTTACATTATTCATTAAAAAATTCATCCAGATCTTACACAGACAAGGATTTAAATCGGTTGTGGTATAAACCAATCTAATATGTTGAGCACTTTTTAAAAAAAAAGTAGCAAGCTTTAGATCGGTTATTGTCTTAACCGATCTAATATATCACATATTAGATCGGTTAAGGCTATAACCGATCTAAAGCTTGCTGTTTTTTTTTAAAAGTGCGTTTTGCAATTGCAACTAACCAAAACCTGTTGCATTAAAAACCAAATAAATACACACAATGCAGTTCCAGCAGTTTATATAATACATATTTAAACAACAATTCAAATCCAACAATGGATTTGACCAAAATATTTCCTAAGTGAAAGAAAACTAATGCAACAAAGGAAAAGTTTTACATTTAAGCATTTTTAAGCTGCAAGAAGTAATTGGCCCATTCAGTCCTTACTTCATCAATCTTCTCAGATCCCAATGGTTCAACACCTTTAAAAACTTGTAGTTCAAAGTAATGAATAATTATTAGTTAAGTATTTCATAAAAAACATGTTTGAAAGAGGAGTCTTTTGATTCCTTACCTCATCCCAAGAATCTGTTAGAGCAGCACGAGCTATGGTCCACATCCAGTACATGACATAGTATCCACACTCAGAACTTCCTTTTTGGATATTACACTAAGAAGATCAAATTTATAATTAATATATGAAAACTTATACCTTTGGAGAAATCACTTTGAAATTTGTGAAGATGAAGTTGATTTACCACCTAACACATTGTACACATTCAAAGCACTAAAAAGTTAAGTCACTAGTCAATTACAACATATTTCATGACATAAATAACACATTATAAAGGGACTACAACATACCTCTGTAGTATATTTCTCATGGCTGAGGGGATGG
>Ga0099823_1000931_pt1 | contig 22224 bp, 10 predicted proteins | sample CowpearedBW_FD_76831 | JGI IMG/M metagenome (GOLD analysis project Ga0099823, IMG submission 76831) | Root nodule microbial communities of legume samples collected from California, USA - Cow pea red BW | ecosystem: Host-associated > Plants > Roots > Nodule | place: USA: California | collected...
ACACATACTCATTATGTTTGCTCTCATTTCTCATATGTTTCCTTCATTTCTCGAAGAAAAAAAAATCTAACTCTCTCTTGTCTTACTTGATGATGAAATATTAGTTTAACAATTATTAAAATTATTTTTTATCTCATGAGCCTTTTGTATACTTATTTTTTATGATTATAGAAGAGAAAAATAATGTATTATGTGTTTTTTTATAACCGATTTTTAATTGTGACTTGATTATAATATATTTTTTTCTAATACTTATGCCTCTTAATATTTTATTAGATTATGATAAATTATTTTTTAGTATATTAAAAAAACATATCAATGAAGAATAGAATAATGAATTCATTTTGTAAAAGGGAAACTACACGTGAAGATGAAAACAAGTTAAATTATACTTATTCACATCTTTTAAAGTATTTAAAACATTATACTAATAATCCACCCTAACGATCCAATCATTTTATAGAAGAGTCATTTTTTAAAGTGTTATATTAATAGTCTAATCAAATGATTAAAGAAAAATATTATTTTGGCCCCTCCAAAACTCTTGGTCAAAATCCGCCACTGGCGTGGGTACCCGTTATCTTTATAATATCCACGGGAACCTGTGAGTATCTATTTACAATATTCATTTTCTACCCACTGTAAATTTTATTCGTGGGTACGATTTTTTTTTACATCCCTAATGAAGACTCATAAACTCATCGCCTTGAGGTTTTTGGTTAAAAGTGGTGTCAATATTTTATGTGTGAGTTGTATATCAATTGATCCCAAGATAAAAGTGCATATAATGAAGACCCATAAACCCATTTTTAAGATTTTGGATTAAAAGTGATGTCAATCCCTTATGTGTGAGTTGTATATCGATTAAAGATCCCAAGATAAAAATGCATGTAGAGCTCACGCACCTAAAAAAACATAAAAAACGTTTAACTAAATTTTATCACAAATTCGTTGACATAGCTAGGGTTATATTATTTAAAGAATTATATTTCATGAAATGAATTTTCTATTAAAATTCGTAAACATTGGATTTCTTACAAATTCTCTTGTCTTCGAAGTTCTAGAAGAAAAACAAATTGCAGGACAAGTCCAACGGTGAAATTTTATACTGCATATGAATTATTTTGAATTTTGGATTGATAGGAAGATAAATGAATGATAACTCTCAAAGTTACATACAAATAAGTGTTTACATATTATAAATAGAATGAAATTGACAGAAGAAACCATTTGTTCTTATTTTTATTAATTAGGAGAACCCAAATCCCACACAGAATTCAATGTAAATTTAAAAGGGGAAGGATTAAAGTCCCATCAAATTCCTTTTAGAAATCCTCTTTAATTCAGTAAAAAAAAAAAAAAATGCTATTTTCATACTGTACTAGTGTTGCTTTTCAGTTTTCACTTAATGCTTGTTATTAAAAGTTGAATCTGAATACGAGTGTTGCACTAAACACATGGACATGGTGATGTGAACTCTCATCTGCAGTGTGATGCAGGGACATGTCAAAGGATAGAACTTTATCACATTAATTGGGTGACACAATAATGGCGTTTCTTTCTGTGGAACATAGTATGAACAGGTGTGCCTCATAATCTTGCTTATTCTTCCTACAATAATAATCATCAATTTTATGCGCCAACTTTATAATACAAGCTGCTGATCCTGCTGGTACAACTAAAGGAAGTCATCAAAACGACGAAACCCTTTTCAACACCAACTTTCGATTAATTCACTCTGCAATGCTGTTGCTACCATGGGCCATCCATTAATCATTTCCAGTTTTTCACTTTATTCAAGTCTGCAGCTCATATATAAACTTCAAACAAACATGATGCCACTTCAAACTGCAATGGATATTCATTACAAGAAGATTATTGATTAATTAATGAAAACTCAATGTTGATTAATTGTTTATTTGTGCAGTTATCGACAGTCTTAATAATAACACAATATACGCTGACATTTAAAATATTAATAGTATATATCAGCCATTTTTATTATTAGTTTGAGGTACTATGTTAAGTATGTAGACCTCAAACATTAATGTTTCCAATAGTTAATATTTTGTTAGACAAAGGTTATAATTTTTTTATCAGATAAGAAATTAACACGGGGCCCAATTAATGTTTATTTACGCACTATTTTCAACCCAATTATAGACTCTATATATTAACAAAACTATACTATGACACCTTTTAGTAATTAATTGAACCATTAACTATTTCATTATTGTGCTAGACTGGCACGGGCTAATAGCTCTATTTAGTTTTACTATTATCAAAATGTTACTTTTAAGTATATCGTTAGTGATTACACAATGTAGATGTGATTTAATTTGTTAGTAATAAGTGACTTTTTTTGTACATAAATGTCAATCACATTTGTTATACAGACAAAGATACACTGACATCCACAGTTATTTTTCATATCTTATAAAAAAAAATCGACTCTATTTTTTTTATTTTCGTGATTTAGTGTGAACAATTGATTAATATACCATTATTTTTTATCTGAAAGAATCAATGACTCACACAAAGTCACGTTAGAAAATAAAGAATAAAAATTAAAAAATGAAAATCATAGTATAATTTTTCTTTATAAAAAAATATAATACAAATATAATCATAGAGAGATAAAATAGCGTAAAATTTGATCTAGTTTATCGTTATGGTTATAACATGTTGGTCAGTTGTTGTATGAAGTAGAGAGAAAGAAAAAACTATCGTGGTTATTGAATTGTCTAATATAAATGTTGGTTAAGCGAATTAAGAAGTGAAGAGTAGAAGGAGAAATTCTCTATTCAACATCAAAAGCAATCAATGAAGCTCAGAAAGAATTCAAGAAAAGTGATGAACAAATTTACTATTTATTTTACATCATTGTAGTAGTAAAAAGAAGATCCAGCACAAGTGGATATCGATTCATTGAAATATGATGACATACAAGAAAAAGCATTTCACATTCATTGGTTTTTGAGGACATCTAAAAAATGGAAGATCTGAAACATAGCTTTCAAACTAACATCCAAATTAGTGAATGTTGTTAAAGGTAGTGACGATGCAAAAAGATTGTTTTGCAAAAGTAACTATATCATCACAACGGACAACAAATAATCCTCTCCGCTCAAATTTTTATTTGAAAATCTCATCTCTTCCTTTTTTTTTTATAATTTTATACACAAAAATTATACCACTATATGAATTTTTACAATAACAACTATGTCTAATGATTAGAAAGAAGAGAAAGGTTGTGGGTTCGATTCATTTACCTAATAATATAAAAAATATAGTAGGTTTGAAAGGATTTAAAAAAAAGGTGAAAAAGATTGTGAGTTTAACTTGCCTTACTAACAAAATTAACATATACCAATTACTCTTCAAATAAAAAAAAAGTATAATATATATACATTTTGATTAATTTCTATCAGAAAATGAAGTTCGAGCCATTGAAAATAAGTATGAGGATTTTTACCATGCGGTGTTTACATGTATATATATAATTTTTAAGTAGTTTGATATAATACTTGAATCGTCATTTCATTAATGTTTATGATTGAGTCAATCTTATTCAAATATGTGAAACTATATGGGTTAAATATGTTTTTGATTTCTCAAGTTTCAGTGAATTTTGGAATTAGTCCCTCATCAAAATTTTATACCAATTTAGTCCTTTATCTTTTAAAATGCGTGAATTTAGTTCTTTTAACCAAATTTTGTTCAGTTTATCTGACGTTTCAAGCACATTTCATGATAGTATTTAAGTTAACATTGAAGAAAAAATGTGTCAAACAGTGTAAATAATTTAAATACTATCATGAAATGCGCTTGAAACGTCAATAAACTTAACAAAATTTTGTTAAAAGGACTAAATTCATGCATTTTGAGAGATGAAGGATTAAATTGGTCAAAAATTTTGATGAGAGACTAATTCCAAATTTGGCTGAAACTTGAGAGACCAAAAACATATTTAACCCAAACTATATTAATTATTTTTAGGTTGGTATAATGGAGTCATGTTGTTTGATGTACTTCAATTCATTAGTAACCTATTACTCTAAGCTCTTCATTATATTAGTTGGGGGGTTGGGGAACTTTTACTATCCAGTATTTCCGATCAACACGTTCTAAATGAAACCGTCGACCACAATAAAATCTGAGTCTATAAATAAGTGAAAACAAAATAACAAGTTAACTAATATTCATGTTATACCTTATATTCTTGAATTCATTTGAAATAATTTAACTAAAATAAATGGTATTTAAAATAATTAATGTAATACTAAAAAAATTCCAAGTAAAATTTATCAGGACTTTTTAATAAAATATATATTGACACACACATTAAAGCTTTTTATTTTATTTTTATGAAATCAATTTTCACAAAAAATGTTAATTTTTAAAAATATTTCTTAAGACAATTAAATGTAAATAAGATTCTTGTTAATTTAAAATTTGAAGGATTTATTTTCATAAAAAACTCTAAGATGGAAGTTAAGAATATTGCGGAAAAAGAAACAAAAATTATAATTTAAAGAATTGCTTCAATTTTAATACTTAAAGTTAAATTTAAACTTAATAAATAATTTGATCCTATATTTAGGTTTATAATTTGTTTTATTCCTTATATTTGTTTATACTCCATTAAGTCGTATTATTTATATTTGTTTTTACTCAATTAAGTCATATTAAGTCATATTATGTGATTTTTTTTCATTAAATTGTCATTAACATCACTTAAAAGTGTAGCGTGTTAATATTTAAGTCGTTTATTTGTCCAAGTATAAATCATTTTTTACTTTTGTATCTCTCTGATTATGACATATGGTATTTTTTAAGTAGAAAATAATTTAGATTTTGGCGCATAATAGATATAAATTTTAACATATGATAGATTCAGATTTTGACATAAAATTCTTTCAATCAATAATACTGTCAATTTAACGGGATTTCACATGATATTTTTTCTTTTTACAAAAATGGGATTCATTTGAGTATTTTTAAAAAGATTCAATTTAGTAAAGGAAAGAAAATATAAGGATGAAAACGATTTAAAACCATAAACGCGTGAACAAAATTATTAATCAAACATAAATCTAATAATAAATGATTATTCTTTTAACTATGCACATTGCTATTTTTTCAATTAGCAGAGAAGTTTAATTTTCTTAAATATTTAGTATTTATAACATAAAATAAATTCTTCCCAACTTAACAAACCATAATGCTAGCTCGCTGGAAAACCTATAATGGCTTACGAGTTATTTATCATCGAGATGGTGTCATGCTTCCATATCACTGTTCTCTACATATCATTCTGTTAGCAGGAGCAGCATATAGATATATAACTTTATCATCTTCTAAGTTTAAATTTTGCAAATACAGGAAACAAAATGAGGAAGAAGCGAAGAACAATGCAAGCTACACATATTTCTACTTTCTTTTATAATAACTTTGTGTTTTATTAATGGTTTAGCATTGAGGAATGGGTTGGTTTAATAGTGGTGCTGTAAAGTCTGAATCTGCGTGCATGGGGGTGATGGGGTGTGGTGGCAAGTACTTCAAAACTAGGAATGCTCAAAGCGGAATATGCTTATGTTGACTCTAGTACACTGCTGGTAGGGATAAAATTAAAAGGGAGAATCATCAATTCAAAGGTTATTTTCAATGGTAGGAACCCAATAATATTGTACCATTTGTAGAAAAAGGGTTCTAGGTTTCTTTTAACATAATAGTTTCCATTTAAATATATATATATATTAAAAGCATTTTAAAGTTTAATATATATGTATTGTTAGTATAAAATATTTTTAAATGATTAATCATATAAGGCAGAATGTATATGAGTATTTATGTTAAAATAAAATAAAAAATGAAATAAAGGAGAATGTAATGGTTACATACGTGAATCATTTTGTCCAAAGTGTGTTCTCCATCCGTCTGACCCTTCGCAGGTTGCAATCATGTTATGTTTCTGGCTTGTCAGAATTTCATAATTTGGTTCTGAATATAATCGATGAATGGCTTCGCAAATAGTATCCGAAAACTTTCAACTTTATTGTTTGAATAGCAGAGATTAAAGTTTACCAGTATGCAAATCTTTTAACCGCAGAAGTCTGCTCCTCGCTTTCTGGGGCGTTACCAATCCAATCGATTTATGCCTTCGGGGGATTTTTCCCATCCATTCCTGTGACCCTTGTCTGGCGTGAATACTAGATTCCGGCAACCTTGTCTTCGATTCAGCGACCCCAGTTACCTTTTCTTTACTGTTACAGTTACAACCCGAATACATCTTTATACTACATTAACTCATTTGGCATTGTTTTAATTTCAGTCATTGGACTTCTGCTAGGAATCATGAGAAACAAAACAAACAATAATAAGATTAGGTTTCATGTTAGTGTCATGTGAGGATTTTTTAAGATGGCACATCATCATCGCAGCATATATAGATGGATTTTATTCGTAGTGAAATAAATGTGTTGGTATTGACACTTCCCTAAATACTGCTCTTAGAAGAAGGATGTGAAGCATTGACACTTCAACTATATACGTATACCCTTTCTTTCTTCTATAATAATATAGGATGAGTCATGAGACTCACGGCTCACCTCAACAAAGAAAAGGAAGGAAAAGTAAAGTCACTAAAGCTGTGAACGTTAATGAACAATGTCTATCTTTTGATTTAATTTATTAATTGAGACAAGAGTGAAAAAGATGTTATCAAAAATTAAAGTAATTAATATTTGTATACTTTACTTTAATAACAACTTATATAAATTTTTAAAGTTTATTATAATAGTTAAGAAATAAACGGAACCTACATACATATTAATCCGTGAAGCATGGTAGAAGTAGTTTTAAAATGGTGCTGGGAAAATGTTTATTGAGTTGAAAGATGGAAGCATCCCCACAAAACAGGGGAAGAAGAGAAAAGAGAAGAAGGAAAAAGCAAGAAGAAAGAAAGGGCATGAGTTTCAGTATGGCCGTAATAAGCTGTCTCGTCCTGTCTGGGATCAATGTGACTTAGATGCAAATTAAAAATATGGATTCAACTCCTAGGCCCACTTCAAGACATGGGGACAAAGAGTTCAAACATGGATTTTGCCCAATCATTGATGATGGCAAACAAACAACTCCTTAACATTTCCAACCAACCTCAATAATCAATCCTCGTCACCTAAATGCGTCATTAACAAAATATAATTAAACTCCAAATGAATTGGGACGTCAATTTGTAGATGTGAGGGGATAAGATATATGTACTTTTAGGGGATGTTCAATAAAGCATAATTCTTGGTATGCGATGATGATAAGTGAGTTTTAGATAAATGTAAAACAGCTGGAATGAAGTGGGATACAAACATTTGGAGATTATTGGAGTAAAATGGTTGCTTTGGTATCCAAAATTCAAAGAAATTTAAGAGTTTTTGTATAGGCCGAGGATTGAGAAGGTAAACAGTGGATACTTGAAAAAGCAAGGCATGCCATCCTAGAATTTGGAGAAGGGGAACACTTTGTGTTAGTATAATAAGACATCATCATTATGTAAAGGTTTATTGGTTAAGACGACATTATGATATAAAGCGGTTACCTGTGTAAAACCTTTATTAAGTGAAGCAGAAATATTTTACAGTGAGATGGTATGATTTTGTAGAAAATGAAAGGGTTAGTAATAAAATAGAAAGAGAAAAGTGAAATGGAAATTTGGCAGAGTTTGGAGAGTGATTAGGAGGCAGGGAACGTGAGTGGGTTGTGCTGCTGCTACGAGAAGATAGTGGGTTTGATGATGATGAGTCACGCCGGCAGCTTTTACTATCCTCTCTCTACCTCTCAAACCCCAATTGGCAGTTGGGCACGCCTGCTCCCACTCATCCAATGCTAGTAAATTCTCTCTCTCTTTCTCTATTTTCTTGTGCTTAGTTCATTAATTAATTAATTTATTTTTCTCTCTCTAAACAATGAAAAGCTAGCCCACTATCTCATCCTTCGTTGCTTTTTCTCACACTTTCATATTTTTTCCATCTTTTGTCAGAGAGAATTCTATTCTAAGCATCACCTAGCTAGCTCACGACCCTACTACATTTTTCAACCTACTCACCAACAAAACTCATCTCACTCAATCTCCCGTCCCCTCCCTCCCCACCCATTCTCAATAACCTCCAATAAAACACAATAACCTCCATTACATTAAGATAACCAATTCATTTCTTCTTACCATCATATAATAAAAATGATTTTTTCTCAATTAAATACTTGGTTTCTATGTTAGGTTGGGTGACACCTAAAGCCCTTGAGCTCCACTATGTATTTTTTTTATATATATTTAGAAAAATTAACCTAGTTTGTAAGGTAAGTAGAATCTATCGAAATTTGACCAAGTTCTTCCCCCAATCATTCCCCAACAGTGCCCCAATTCCCACTGTTAAAAACACGTTTGGTCTGGTGGTGCTGAGAAGCAGCTAAGCTGAGCGACCTAAGAGAGACACATTGTTTATTGATGTGGGTTAAATGGATACCTTGTTTAGGCTAGTAAGCTTTCAACAGCAACAGCAACACCATCAACCACAACCCGATCCATCCCTCAACTCCACCACCAGCAGAACCTCTAGCAGTTCCAGATCCTCCCGACAAAACTACTACCATTACCCCCACCAAGAAGACGAAGAATGCTTCAACTTTTACATGGATGAAGAAGACCTGTCCTCGTCTTCTTCCAGACACTACTACCCGTACCACAACGTATCCACCACCACCACCGCCGCCACAACCAACACCTTCAGCACCACCACCAACACCGATTACTCCTACTCCTTCTCCCCCACCCCTCCCCTCCCCGACTTCAACTTCCAATTCTCCCCCAACTGGTCCCACAACCTCCTCCTCGAAACCGCACGCGCCTTCGCCGACAACAATAGCACGCGCCTCCACCACCTCCTCTGGATGCTCAACGAACTCAGCTCCCCATACGGCGACACCGATCAAAAGCTCGCCGCCTATTTCCTCCAAGCCATGTTCAGCCGCGTCACCGACGCGGGAGACCGAACCTACCGAACCCTGGCCTCCGCATCGGAGAAAACATGCTCCTTCGAGTCAACGAGGAAGACGGTGTTGAAATTCCAAGAAGTCAGCCCCTGGACAACTTTCGGACACGTGGCGTCCAACGGCGCCATCTTAGAAGCCTTAGAAGGAAACCCCAAATTGCACATACTTGACATCAGCAACACCTATTGCACTCAATGGCCAACCCTTCTAGAGGCATTGGCAACTCGAACCGACGAAACCCCGCACCTCAGGTTAACCACCGTCGTCACCGGGAGGACCGGTAACTCCGTGCAGCGCGTCATGAAGGAAATCGGAACAAGAATGGAGAAGTTCGCGCGACTCATGGGCGTTCCGTTCAAGTTCAACGTCGTTCATCACGCCGGCGATCTCTCCGACCTCAATTTCTCTCAACTCAACCTCAAAGACGACGAGGCCCTGGCCATCAACTGCGTGAACGCGCTGCATTCTGTTTCCCCGGCGGGGAACGGCCGCGACGCGTTTATATCCTCGCTGCAAGGGTTGCAGCCTAGGATCGTGACGGTGGTGGAGGAGGAGGCAGATTTGGACGTGGGAATCGAGGGCTACGACTTCGTGAGGGGTTTCGAGGAGTGTTTAAGGTGGTTTAGGGTTTACTTCGAGGCGCTGGACGAGAGTTTCGCGAAGACGTGCAACGAGAGGCTGATGCTGGAGCGCGCGGCAGGGAGGGCGGTGGTGGACCTGGTGGCGTGTTCGCCAGCGGATTCCCTGGAGCGTCGGGAGACGGCCGCGAGGTGGGGGACGCGGCTGCATGGGGGAGGGCTAAGCGCGGTGCCGTTCAGCGAAGAGGTTTGCGACGACGTTAGGGCGCTGTTGAGGAGGTACAAGGAGGGTTGGTCGATGGTACCGTGCTCCGACACCGGAATATTCCTTTCGTGGAAGGAAACACCGGTGGTGTGGGCCAGTGCATGGAGGCCTTAACGTAAACTCACGCTTGATGATGATCGCGTCGCAATCGTATGATCATGTGGCTGGCTTTGACGAGGATGAATGCGTCGCACGTGTGCTTGGTTTTTTCGGCACGTGCGCAAGGATGATGGAGTTTTCTTTCAGTGTTAATTATCGGGCTTTATTTATTTACTTCCTATTTTGTTCTTTTGGTTAAATATATAAGTTTGGTAAGACACCGGGATTCATGGGCGTTTGCTTGCGTTAAAAAGGAACTAAGTAAATTATTTTTTTGTTAACATTTTATGATTGATTTTTTGTTTACCAAACAATAGCTTGTGGCTTTCCATCCATCCATATTTGTATGAACTATATATATATAATATATAAAGTAATTGATTGACATGGTTTTCGTCTCATATATGGATCATCCACAACTCCACAAAAAAAATTTCTTTCCTTTTTCAACCTTAAAGAGGAGACACAAAAGTCGTAAATTTCAGAAAATTACCGGTGGGCTTCCGTTATGAAGCATATGATAAAATGTTCATATTTCACATTCGTCCATATATAGTTTCGTGGTTTACTCGGACAGTTTCAAGACTCAAGAATAGAAAAACTTTATTTATTAATTATCAAAATCTCAAAATATATCCTATTATGAGCGTGAGAATCTTGAATCATATTGACTTAGTTGAGGAATAGCTTTCTTTACAGGTGTGGTGGTTCTGGTCCCAATTTGAGCAGAGATAAGGTGCATAATTGTGTGTGTTCACAGCTAGCTAGCTCGGGAATAATCTTATTTACTTCAAATAGAATCTTGTGTTTTTGACAACATTGGATTTCATATTTAAAGTGGTTTAACGAGCATAATGATGGTAATTTCCCTTTCTTAGATGAGTCCAAGATAAAACTGAAATGTGGAAATAAGGAAGCACGCATGCATGGTATGCGTATAATCTTGATGAGATTAATAAATAATGAAGGTTTTGGATTTTGGGGGCCACCGAATCTTAGGAGTTAGCATGCTACCTTGAGTTAGGTTATCGTTTGTGGAATCAATCCATTGAAAGGCGTACAGTAATTAGTGGCTTTAAGGGTTTTAGACTAGTGCCCTGCACGTTATGTCTAAGATGCATGCTCTTCTTTTTTTTCTTTCTTTTTCTCTCCACCTCAAAGTCTAAAGCATATTATGATCTTTACAATTTCACAAACATTTCAGCTTTTAACCTCTTCTCAACTTTTTTGACGAAGCCACGGGTTAAGGGTTGATACATAGGAGTTGTCTTTTGCCCATAAAACCCCATATATATATATATTAATATTGGGTTCATCTTTTTAGGTTTGTGTATCTTAAACTTGTATTGATGGTACTTGCCCCCTCCAAGTTGTAACACAGCTTCCTTTTGCACCTTTTTCCCGGTTGAGTTATAAAAAAATGTGGATCTGCTTTTGTTCAGTGTTTATTTAAAGAGTGTTTGATGCTGGCCCATACCTTCTACATGTTTAAGCTTTAGTCTCCTTTTTCTATATAATTGACAACGACCAGTTTACGGCTTTTATGTTTTTATGGGACCATGTTCAAGTAGAAACCCAACTTAAGCTTAATTTTCCAACTCACAGTACTTCAGGATTTTGTCCCTCTGTCTGTGTTTTCCATTTTGAAACAAAAACCCTACCTCTTCTTTCCGACAATAATACAATGCTTTTATGTTGCTAATTTATTTTCAATAATATTAATACAATGCAACGTCTCACCATGAAGAACAACAAAGAAAATTTAAATTATGTTGATGTGACATATCCTACTTGTTTTTGCATCATATTTGGTTATGGCTTTATGCAGAGGAAGAGCCCACACCAGATTTAGGGCCAGCAGCTTATAGGTTTCTGCATAACTAGGCCCACTATCAGGTCTGTCTAAAATCAGCTCAACATAACGTATCCTTGTTTAGCAAAACTTGGCCCAATTTCTTTTGTCAAAGGGAAACCAATCAATAATGTTTGTAGAACTTATCACCAATGATGGAGCATATTTCGCACCAAAATAAAAACATAAAAATGTATTTAAATATTTAATACATATACTTTTTTTTTTTTTGTAGATTAATTGTAAGCTCATCGATCTGGATGAAAATTCGTTAAACAGTAATAAAAGCTTGAGATGATTTCCAACTTCTTTATGGGAAATTATTGCTTCATAATCTTCCCATTTATGGGGCGAATCAATAAAAATATGAAAAATATTGTTCAAAATAAAAATAGTGAAACTTGTAGAGAAGACATAAATATTAAAAACAGAGGAAATTAATACTCAGGAAAATTGATGAGTAAGAATGTTTATACCTGAGCCTACAAATAATTTAAAATCTCTCGAATATCTAATCTATTATTATATTTACGAAGAATCTAAAGTGATAATTAATGAAATAAATCATAAAATATAAATCTTCAACTGTGAAAAAAATATTATCTAAAAACATTTTAAATAACGAGTTTATTATCTAAAATTTATTTAAAATTCAAAATTCGTAAAATACCATTATTCGAAAAATTCTCCTCAAGATGTCAGGAAAATTCCGAGCTTTAACTTCAAACCGTTTTCATCATAGTCATTTAATTTAACTTCTCCTTTCGTTGTAGAATAACATTGGGTGTTTGACAATGAGCACAAAAAAACAAGAACTTTCAACTTTTCCATGTTAGTGAAAGACTGTGAAAAATGGAAAACATCATTATGTTTTTCTCAAAAAAGAAAACACCTCTCGTTCTTTCACCACTTCTCATTAAAACCATCTGTTCTTGTACATGAAACTTGCTATTGCCTGTAAAAAAAATAGATACACAGTTGAGTGCTTTATATTGATGATTGGTTTAGTTTTTGAAGTGTTATTGTGTAAAAATGTCTTCCAACAATTCTGTAATCCTCATTCCAATGTTTAATGGTGAAAATATGGTACTTAAATTGCAAAATAAAGTTTATTTGTATTTGTACGAAAAATATTGTATTTGTAGGAAAACCGCAGGTATAGAAATAGGAAATATATATGTGGCGGTAATGATCATGTTGAAGAGGGAAGGAACTGGATTGATCAAATGACTCGTTATATTGGAAAAAAAATGTAAACTTTTAGATAAATAAAAATATATCAAATGTTAGAAAATCAATTTCGGAAAGAGGATCACCGGAAAGATTTAACACTAATGAGATATGAGTTCAACCCACACATCAGGGATTAACACCATTTTCAATCTAAGATCTTAAGATGATGGGTTTGTGGATCTTCATCCTTATATGATACTCAACTTACTTATTTTTACTCGATGTGAGTCGTGGATGTTGGTTATGAAATTGATATATATAAAACTTAAATCAATTTAGTTTTAGTGAGATTTATTACGTGAAAATGTTTTCCAAATAATTTTGTACTCATCATTCCAATATTTAACGGTGAAAGAAGAGATATTTAAATCGCCAAGATAAAGTTTATTTTAAGATCTTAAAGTTTATAAATATTGTGAAAATTAGTAAAATTTATAAGCCATAAAACTATGACAATAAGGTTTAGCAATAGAAAACTTTCCGCGTAATATAAGTGGGAATTAGAGTAAGAGATATTAAATAAACCTTAATATGTCAAAAGAAGATTTTTCTGTATTACTCATAAAGCATTAAAAAAACTTGGCAAAAAAAAATATTAAAAACCATGTTTATACCATAATTACTCACAAAATAAATCATTCAACATAACATTTAACCCAACCTATCTTTACTGAGGAAAATTTATTTCAACTCTTAATTATTTGTATAATATCTTTTATTTAAATTAGTTTCTAGGAAACTTTTATTTTTTTTAAATACGTTTTATATAAAAATAAAAATTTATTTATTTATTATTTATATTAAGATTAAAATATTGTAAGTATTTGATATTTTATTACATTTTACCATATATAAAGTATATGGATAAAATAAAACAAACTCTTCCTGTAACATTTCTTTTATATTTCTAAATTCCTAAAACTTTCAACAACTTTAGTAATATAGGTGAAAATATTTTGTAAAATAAAAATATAGAAATAAGGGAAATCAAGGAGAAAATAGATATATGAAAAGTAAAGGAAGATAGCAGTGACACTTTATAAACGAGCATGTGTATCTATAAGTTCAAAGCTAAACTAAAATTTCTAAAATACCTAACCTATTATTAAATTACTTAAAATTTAAAGTAAGCAACCGAAACAAGTCATAAAATATGTCCTCAATAACAAAATCATTAGAGGTATTTCTGAAAAAGGTCACGACGTGGCTGATCAACGATGCTTGATTATTACACTAAAAACCTTTTTAGGCAAAATTTATGTCGGTCTAAGTTCCTTTCATGCTCTCAGAGACTGAAATTTCTATGTCAAAGTTCTCAAAAGAGTTAGTGAATTTTCTGTCAAGCATGGAACTAGGTAAGATACACGGTGAATCTTCATTTATGACAAGCTAAAAGTTACATGTGATATCATGAAACATAGATACAATGCAAAATTTAGGACACAAATTACTCCATAACATTGTGTATCCAGTGGAAAGCTATCATTTATCTAATATAGTATTTTGATTGAATGATATTTTCAGTCTTTAAAAATGTACATTTTTTTCCAGTTAGTCCTTGAAGGTTAAATAAAAAATAAATAAAAAGTTCCTAAAGAGTAACTTTCATTTTTCACCTTTAACCTTTCATCTCTCACCTTACATTTATGGACTAAATTATACTCTAATAATATACTAGGATTAAATTTCATTTTAATGATAAAATATAGGCATCTACACAAAATGAAAACTGAATGTGAGAAATGAAAGTTACTCTCGTGAACTTTAATTTCGTTTATTTAAATTCTAAGACTAATTTGAAATAATTTTACACTTTCAAGGACTAAGTCGATCACGCTACCTGTTATTTTCATATTTACGTGTTTGAACATTAAACAATGAATAAAAGATGAATATAAAGTATAACCTAAGAGTATATGAAATATGTTTAATAAGAGACTCTTTAACACTCTTTCCGACACACCTATTATTATTTCTTAACATTTATTGGAAAAACTATAAAATCACAAGTAAGATTCATGGAATAGGTATATCTCTAACAAATTTCATCCTATACAGCAAAGAATGTGTACTAAAAAAGTATGTTGAAGAGTGAGTTACTATATTTCTGGTATCTGTAAAAGTCTGAAGAATCAGTACTTGTTTGATGATCACAAATGTACAGCAATGTCTATGAAGAGAAGAAAACAAATGTTGAACAAAAAAACCAAATCACTAAAATGTGCTCCACCCCTGAGGCAGCCTCCATTTTCTGTGCCAATAGATAGAAACTCTTGACCAGAGTGGTAATCTAGAACTGTACTCAGGAGAATGATGAGTAGGTCCTTCCACCATCAAAGGCAACCAAACATATCTTGAGTCTCTTAAGTCCGATGGATTCCATCTATCAGCCATGAAAATAAATGAACCTGAGAAACCAGGAAGGGGAAGCACAAAAGTGCTTTGAGCAAGAAAGGTTGCAATTCGAAACATTTTGTTCCCTCCAACACATGGATTTCCCAATGTTTCCCAAGGCCCCAGGATTGACTCAGCTGCGTGAGCAAGTGCTTCATTCGGGGCCCATCCCGTGCATCCTGATGTGATCATGTAATATGTACCCTGGTGTTTGAACACAGCTGGTGCTTCTCTACGCTGTCCCACAAAAACTCTTCTCATCACAGGCATCAAGTTCAGATAATCTTCGGTCATGGGTCCGATGTGTAGTACGTTGTTTTCTTCAGAGGAGTAGATAAGGTATGCCACACCATCCTCATCTTTGAAAACTGTCATATCCCTGCTTTCATATCCGTGGGGCCTTTGGCTTCCAACATATTCAAATGGACCATCAGGTGTATCACTGATTGCTATGCCAACAGCAGCTTTTGTATAATTGCCATCGTCAATGTGCATCCACATGACATACTTTCTGGTTTTTTCGTTGAAAATTACTTTTGGCCTCTCGAGCACATTAGTCTTGTACAGGTCGTGGGTTCCATTCATTTCCTCAGCAGCCAATACAATACCTTCATTTTTCCATGTCCACAAGTCCTTAGAAGAATAGCAACCAACTCCTATAATGTCCACCTGATGGACAGAAAGAGAGATAAAGGCTACATTTTTGTCACCAGGGTATGCAGCTGAGTATCACATACATGTTTGGTTGGGGAAAAAAAACACCCTTGAGTAGACTCATATCATAGTAATAACATCATTATTCTCACAAGACTCACTTGGAAACAGTTATCTATAAATCTTTCAGCAATCAAGAATGTGTTAATTTTTTTTATCAGCATCAAGAATATCTTAATGTTGAAGAAACAAGGTTACTTTACGTTCATAAAGTTAGGGTTAGAAGGCAAAATCTGTAAGCATAATTGGCAGTGGACTTGGGACCAAAACACCCTGCAACAAACTCACCAGTGCTGCCACTTACAATAAAAAAAAAAAAAATCCTAAGTTATTTGATGCCGAAACAAAAGTTTACATTGGGCATTCCACATATTAACTTGCTTTTGACATGTGGAAGGTCCAAAGAGCCAACACGTTTTTCGTTTTTTTCTTTTTTAAATGCAACGACATGTAAAATCTTCTTAGAGCTGTATAAGAAGAACTCAAAGGGATTGGAGAATTTAGGAGAAACAAGTGTTCGTTGATCATCAGAATTTGAGAAAACTTACATGTCTTGGCAGTAAAAACATATTGTTCAGAAACGAACCTGTATTCAGTGGATTTCAGAGCCTTGATGAGACGATATAAGCTGTGATATAATGAAAGGAATTGGGAGCCCAAGATAGGTAAAGATAAGCTATGGAAATTTCACTCAAGGAAGAACGTCTCATCTCGGGAATGTACTAACCCATTGTCATGCCTTAGCCCAACTTAGTCAAAGTTGTAGTGTATCCTTCCTCAAAGAAGGTATATCATTCATATGATTGGCAAGACTGGTTTATTGGAAGCTAAGCCATGCTAGATCCCGACAAATCCTACTGTCAAACTAGCATAAAATGATGGTAACACGTCTGCAGAAGCTAAGCCATGACAAATCCTACTGGTTTATTGCACACTTTGAAATCCAAAAGGGGCTCCCAGGCAAGACGCATTTGATGGTGACTGTGTTCACAGAGAGGTGGACAATTTGTGTAACACAATTTGGACTGGTTCGTTGCCATGAAAGAGTAAGAAACAAACAGAGGTGCATTCTAGTATGGTACTTTTATGCCCACCTCTGTCATCTGTGTTTGTTAGAAGGATATTAAGGCCTAAATCTCTCAGTATGTTTCATGTTTTGGGTAAAAGCTATCACCATATTATTATGTTAGTATTTTCATTTGATTCAAGCTGAAAAGATTACAAGAATATGGATATATTAGTCCAACACTGGCATCTAGAAGTAAATGGCCTATGAAACATAGAATTTCCCTGCTAAAAGACCTCAATAATGATGATGATAATAAGAATGTTAGAACAAAAACAAATGGACATGCTAAACTCAAATGTGTATCTTTAATTTGTCACCAGAAGGTCATCTTCTAGATTTATTTTCTATTTACTAAGCAAAGGATGCAACTACAAAAAATTCAGACCAACATAACAGAAGCTAGTCATTAACAGCCATTAAATTTATTTCATGAAATGACAAACACTAAATAAACCCCACATAAGCATCATTTTGACTATGGACTAATGGTTAAAACAATAATATTCTTCAATTAAAATAACTTACCCGAGCAGCTCCTCTCTTGTGAGCACGGTATGTGAGCCCATCTTTATATTCACCATACCAATAGTATGTGTTTGATCTTTCATCAAATAGAATGCCCCCTCCATGAGCTTGAATAGGATTTCTATCAGTATCCAGCCAAATTCTCCCAGGGTAGTAGTAATAACTATCATTCCCAGTGACCTTTACTGGATCAATAGCACTCTTGTTACCAGGAAAGAAAACATGTCTCAGTCGTGAATCTTCATCCAAGAATTCATCAACCAGTGGGGTTACCCGCTTATGCCTGCGTTTTGCAGCCCGTGGGGACCTCTTCCCTTTTTGTGGAGGAAGTTGGATGATTTCCTCTTCCACTTGTTGGAGTTCACGAAACTGAGGATGATTAGTCACATGCAGTTGCACCTCTCTACCTTCCCCGTGTTTGTGGTGAATATTGGAATACAGATGAAACAAAAGTAGGCATCCTAACAAGCTCCATATCACAGCTGATGCAGAATAGCATCTGCTCCCTGCATTGCAACGTAAAGTAGTTGGTTTCCTGTATAGGTTCCTCATCCTCATTTTCTCTTCCGTTTTAGTATCTTCAAAATCATGCTGGAAATTGCAATTAACAAAATGCAATCTATTGAGTTTGAGACCCGATAACTCAATTGAAACAAGTCACGAAAAGCTACTTTACATGCAATGAGTAATGAGAACATATGAAAATCGTAAAATAGAACACTATACTATTGGGTTTTTGCCCTTGCTGTGTACTGCCTATGAATGTATACGAAGAGAGAGGCATAAGAAAGAAAAAAAGGAAAGAGGCACGTAAAAGTTTCAGTTCTTCGTAGCAAGTTCTTCTAGATTTAAGGCATTAATTTTAAGCTCGGACAAAAGGTTAAAACTTGGATTCATTATATTTGTAAACCTTCGAATTCTCAATATCCCTTATTTGATGGTTCCATACGAAAAGTTTGGAACCGAAACCCCTGCAGTCGAAAACTAAGTGACAGTTCATCGCAATAAGAGATTGCCAGTAGCGCTAAAAGCTGATTTTACAGAAGCCACCTTACTCGTTTCTCTGTTTTGCTACTGAATCAAATTATTTCAAAATTCTGACCTTAATCATATTAAATTCATCATTTTTAACTTTACAAGGTGAAAAGGGTTTTACCACAAGATCGTACGAGGATAATGCAGGGTAGAATGAGTGATTCCCACAAGAATCAGAGTTCAATCCCGTGTATCAGAAGTAAGAATTGTTCTCCACAGACTCAATTTAAAAACAAAACAAAAAATTGAAACTAGAAAACAAAGTTAAATGTAGTTGAAGCAGAACAGTCACTCACCAGGAACAAACCGAACTATGGAAGTAGCAAAATGACCCGACATGAGGTTCTCTTGTTTGCTACAGACACATTGAGTAATAGATAGGGTGAATTCAGTACTTTGCGGTCCAAAAGGGAGGAAATTAAGAAGACGAAGTTGTCGTTGCGAAGTTAACTTAGGGCGCTATTTGGATCTGAGTTTACGACGTTGACTTTACAACCAACGAAACCAAACATGCCCTTGTGTTGCGGTGCCTTTTGTCCTTTAGTTATAACAGCTATCTATGAATCTAACTTACGGTTCTTCAACTTCTTCCCATGTTTAATCAACCATGAGACTATGATCAAATACACAACACGGTTTGCCACATATCAGCATTTAATTTAGATTCAGTACCATCTCTAGTTTACTATGCACCACCATGTACTTTCACCGTATTTTTAATGAAGCCTTTATAATTTCAAAACCTATACTAAGGTTGTCATTGTTTTAAAATATTCTTAATTAATACGGTTAAATTTCTCGACAAAATGTTTGTCACATACAATTGACATTTTAATTCTTTTTTATCAGTTTCCTTACTTTTATTTCTTCTTCAAAGTACTTATTTTCAATTTTTTAAAACTCCTAAATCACCTTGCACCGGTATCTATAAATAATATAAATGAAGAGGCTAAAAAGAAGTTTTGACACGTGTCATTTTAAAAAATTCAAAAAATAAAAACAAAAATAAATTAAAACTTAATTCAAAGAGGAAAAATACAATGCACTTGTTCTTCAAATGCAAGCGTCCTACACTTCTTATAATAAGCTCTATAAATTTAGGTTGTGTTTGGAGTGGAATATGATTTGGGAAAGTGAATTTAAAGGAAAAAAAAAGTTGAAGTTGACGTTATTCTAATTAAATGAAAGATAATGTAATTTGAGTAGATATGAAGTAAAAAAAATTAAATATTTATGTATGGTATGATGTGTACGATATATTAAAAAAATATTATAATAAATAATAAGAGATGTTTACCCAATTATTCTTGATAGAAACTGTGTTATAAATTTAAAAGTAATTAGTGAAAATTATGAAATTTAAGTTTTCATTTAAAATTGAAAAAAAAATATTATTGGAAGAATAAAATTAAAGTTATAATATTATTATTCTTATTAACTTTTATTTGTAGTTATTAAAAAAAAATATGTAGGGTATAAAATAAATAAAATGCATGGATTATAATTAACTTTTAAATAAGATGCATGATTATAATTAGATTTCACACTAAATGTAATGTAGTCAACCATAATAACATTACATAACAAGAAGTCATTGGAACAAGTACATAGCAGAAAGTGAAAAAATATATTTTAAGTTCATGGCTATTTCCTAAACACAAAACATTTATCAAACAACGACTCTACCACCAAAAATGTCGTTGAACTCCACTAGTAAGGGCCTCCAAACCAAAAAAAATTGAAAAAAAAATCGTGTTCTCACCATGTTTCTTCTGGATGTTGCCATTGAGAAAAATAAAATAGAAGCAATATTGTCTTACTTCATCATACAAAACCTCACATCTTTTTTGCAAATTATGATAGCCCACCTCTCTTCACATCTTCAACGAACTCTACCCTATCAGCCACACCACATACTCTTTTTAACTCACCTTCATCTGAGCTCCAAACTAAATTATACGGATACATATAATGAGATCGAATTCACTGAATATTTACACTTGTGGTGACCTCTACTACTCTGTAGAGCCATTGTCAATAGGTTTCACCCTACCATGCATAAGGTTAGCCCATATCATCTAAGGTCATTATTCTGTCAAAGACTAGGACATCATGCTAATATCACCACTTGAATCAGTTTGCTTTATGTGAGACTAACTGATTCTTTAGAGTTTCAGGATGCAACATTGTTTAAACCCTTATCTAATTATGTACACTACAACACCACCATGAAATATCGTCAAAAAAGTCTCGTGGAATTAGGCCTACTCATGTCATGTCCATGTTTCTCACACCAAATCCTCATTTTATCTCAAGCATTATAATCTCATGCCAATGTACCACCAACCAACCAATTTACAACTCATTTCATGTCAAACACAACATATAACAGTCTCATTCCATCGCACTTAAACATACACAACATCATACCTCAGGCTTTAAAAAGTAAATCAATCAATCATGGAAGTAGACAAGCATTTAATCAACTTTGTTGTCAATCTCGCTCAAGGTAGGGAGCTCTCGCTCAAGCGACAGGAGTCTTTCACTTAAGCTAAAAGCTCTTATCTAGGCGAGATTGCAAACAGTGAGCACACAAAGGTTCTGTGAGTTCTTGCTTAAGCGAAACCTTCTCATTTGGGCGAAATTGCTCTAACTCAAAATTGTAGTTCATCGCCTGAGCAACCACTCGAGCAGAACCGTAGGTGAGCTTTCTACTATTTTCGCTTGAACAATGATACTTTGACTACTAATTTTTGATAACTTTCTCTTACAACATGAGATGTCATCTTTTAAATGGTTTTGAAATATTGAGGATGAGAAAAAAAATGGAAAACCACATAAAAGATGACACCTAAGATTGTAAGAGAAAGTTGTCAAAATTTAGTAGTCAAAAAATCATTTTACTTTTCGCTTAGGCGAGGGTTGCTCGCTTGGGCGAAAACAGCAAAGTTCTTCCCTACTCGTGCATGCAACCAGAAACTTCAGCTCAAACAAACATGCAATCAACTAGAGCTTAGGAACATAAAATAAACATAAAGAAAATTGAGTTTCAAGTTCTACTTACGCGGAGGACAACGTTCGATGACCTTGTTGGAGGGAGTAACTCAAGCCCTAGTAAAACTTTCTGTTTTAGAATAGGAGAAGGTGAGTGAACTGTTTTGGGTGGATGAAACAAGATGGGAAGTATGTGGACAATCGAAGGAATCCTGAAAAACAAGATGAACTGCCCTTGGACCTTTTTACCAAAGTTGACTCACCTCTTTGACACAAAAAAATTGGGTCTTACCAAAACAAACCAAGTCAACATATTGAAATTAAATTTGAAATTCTAATTTTTATTATTATAAAATTGTCTGACATTTTAAAAAAATTATCAAATATACATATATATATATATATATATATATATATATAT
>Ga0099823_1000941_pt1 | contig 22181 bp, 8 predicted proteins | sample CowpearedBW_FD_76831 | JGI IMG/M metagenome (GOLD analysis project Ga0099823, IMG submission 76831) | Root nodule microbial communities of legume samples collected from California, USA - Cow pea red BW | ecosystem: Host-associated > Plants > Roots > Nodule | place: USA: California | collected...
GAATCACTTTGAATTTGATACAAATTTCTCATATTAAACCAACCTTCAGTGATCCTTGGGTTATCTGAATCCATGTTATAGGTAACTGTTGTGCTCTTACCATATACATCTACCAAGTGCCATTGTGGGCTTAATTTGTGTGCATAACCAACAACAAAGTGTCATTTTGGTTCTCAAGTTTTTCTTTTTTCAATTTGGTCCTCATTTTTTTAAAAATGATTCAATTTAGTTCTTGCCGTTAATTTTAACCAGACGAGGTTAAAGTTAACGAAACGTGTCAATTTCTAGTTTTTTTTTAAAATATTTTTTTTATTTTTTTTAACTTTTTTTTATTTTTTTTATTTTTTACATGTGTTACCTCACATTTGTGTCACATCTCAAAATGATTCAATTTGGTCCCTATATTTGTTTTTAGTTTTAATTTAGTCCAATTTTTTGTAGAAAATGAAGTAATATTGTTTCTCCTTGAATTGACACTCAATTTAATTTTGTATAAATCTTATGATGATATTCTTACCAAAATTGACATTTTTATTAAAAATTTAAAAAAATTCAAAAAAATTAGAAATTGACACGTAACATTGACTTTAACATCGTTTGATTAAATTAACGCCAAATTAAATATTTTTACAAAAACAAGGATTAATTTGACACTATTTAATAAATACAAGACTAAAAAAATAATTTAAGCATTAAATCTATATATAAATATAAATACCTTTAGACAAATCTGTATGTAATATGTCTGTGACACTGTTTTTTTTTTGGGAACACTTGTACAGATCTAAACATTAAATTCATGATAAAAGTTCAAAATTTGAATAATGTAATTTATGAAAAAGATATTAAAAAGTATTATTTTTATAGTTCTAAATTTGTTAAAAAACAGTATTTTATTTCATTACATTAAAACTTTATACACTTTATACACTTCAATTACGTCGATATCTTGTAATTACGTCAATATCTTGTAATGATTACACAACATATGTAACATTTTAAGTATCCTCGCTCTTCTAACTACATTACATTAATACACAGATAAACATAAAATATATTTTCTACCACTCAAAGTCCTTTTATGTTTTTTTATAATTATAATATTTTTGAAACAATAAAACAATACTTTTAAATTTATTTATTTATAGATTAAATATAATTAATTTTTATAATTTAACACAAATAAAAATTGTTATTGTACTGTGTGGCCCACCGGCCCCTCGACACAGTGGTCCTTTTCCAGAAACCTTCTTGTGTATTGTACGGCTCATCGGTACATCGACCTAACGGACCAAACTCAAGCGGCAACAGGCTGCTAGCTACGGATAGACCTTGTAGCAGAGTTGGAGGCGATCGGTCCATCGGTCAAACGAGTTAAACACACTTAATCATTTAAAGCTACTCACCCATAAAAGATAACCCGTCAGGCCATGCGACCATTGGTTGGTCGACCAAGAGGAAAACCTGGATCAATCAATCAGATTAATTAAAATAAAACAAGTCAGTAATCATAATTAAGGGATTATTGGACCGTGAATAAGGAGCCCTAATTACATGCCCACACCGGAAACTATAAATAGAGGCCAAAGGTAGGTTGGTGAAGATCTTTAATTCGCATTTATTGCAACAGTTATAATTATCAACCGATCGACCTTAAAACTGACTTAAACATCGGAACCTTCTAGAAAGGTACACCGATCGCCCGTTCGACCGATCAAGGAAGAAGGAAGATTGCAGACACAGCAGGTAACTTGGGAAAAAGCATAGAGGGAAAAAGAAGATAATTTGAGTGTCAACGTGCTTGATCGTTACACCGGAAATAGTTATATATCTTAAATTTTTATACAATTTAATTCTTAAACTTTAAAAGTAAAATAAATATACTTTTTTAATTCGTATCAAATGAAATTTTAAATTATTAACAAAACACTCTTAAATTAAAAAGTTTATATTTATTAATTATAAAGTTTTAAACTAAAATTTATTAAAATTTTAAATAATAAATTTTAATTTTAAATATATTTAGAGGCTAAAAACTTTTTATTTATTTATAATAGAATTTAATATGTTCAAAAGTATAAATTACCTTTGCAACATGTCACTATGATGAAACACTAAAACAATTAAGTAACTATTAAGTAAGCTGCATATGATATTCACTTTGGACCACGTGTAAGTTTAATAGCAAAGAAGACATGCAACACTGTCTACGAGCATTCCTTTTGCCTACACATCATCGACATTACTTCAAATTACGTTCTCCTAAAAAGTGTCGAATATTCTTTGTTTACACATTCATATAAATATATAAATAGACAGAGTTTCTGTATGAGATAAAGTGCTTAATCATTTAAGTTGGCTTTGTTATAGTCTTGTTGTAGCTAGCCTGTGTATACTTCTCAGTTCCCCTTTGTTGTAAATTTAGTGTACGAACATGTTGCATCTAATTACGAAGTTCTTGGTTTTCATGTGTTACTTTTTGTTCTTATCTTTACTAGATTGTAAATCCCTTGCATTTGCTACTACATGAATCCATCTTCAAAGTTCAAACTAAAAATTCTGAAGCCTTAAGGACACTGTGTTTGGACTGTGAAATGCTAGTCTCTTGTCTTTTATCATTATTACTAATTATTAGTAATAGATAGGATAATTCAATGATGATTGATATATTAGAAGGATAAATTTTATAATCTAATTATCATTATTATTATTATTAAGTAATAGTCTTATATTAACTTCATCAAAATCATTCTTGAAACACTGAATTTTGGAACTCATACCAATCATCAATCTTCCTTCTTAAGAAGAGATGTCATACGATTGAATATCATTTAAGTCCAGATTTAGGGTAATAATCAAACTCCAAGTTCTAATGATTAAATAATTTTGCATTTCTATTTCTCATCATAGGAATGAATTGTTGGAATTGACTTGTTGATGCTACATATCAGGAAAATCTAGGCTGCAAATTGTGTTGACTCTTGTTTCAGTGTTTCCTAAGATGTTGTTTTCCTTGTATATGTTACATGTTGAACTTTCTTGTATGATCTTTTCTTTGTTATAACATTTTTCAACGTTTCTTACAGAGGAAAGATGACATTTACGAAAGACTTTAAGCAACAAATGGTGCCTGAGTGGGAGAAAGAGTACATGGACTATGAAGGCCTGAAAAGAATACTGAAAGAGATGAAAAGTAGCAAACAAAGTAAACACAACAGGTCATTGCAGCACAGACTGAAACTTGAAAGAGCATTCAGTGGAATTCACTTGCAGGGTAGCAATCACCAGAGAGAGGGGAATATTGAAGAAGAGGTTATAGAAGTTAAGACATTAGAAGAAGAAGAAGGTTCCAAAGAGTTATATAAGACAGACTTTCACAAGCTCCATGAAGAAGGAGGAGAAGCTGAGGCAAGACTCTTTCAGAAGCTTGATGAAGAGCTCAACAAGGTCAATGGATTTTACAAGGATCAGGTGGAAGCAGCCAACCATGAATCCAACCTTTTGAGTAAACAGGTGGAGGCTTTGGTTGCACTAAGAGTAAAGGTGAAAAGTCCTGATGCAGGTAAATTGAAAATTCAAGCACTAGTTTCATAGTCTGTTTGGTAAATAATTATACTATTGGCTGGACTTGTAAGCTTCTTGAGGCAAAATCTGATATGTGTACATCCACTATATTTTAGATTAAATATAATTTATAGGAATAAATTCCATAAACATATTGAACCCTATGTTTTCCTATATTTAACCTTATGTTTTCCTGTGTTGTGAGAATTGGGACAAAGTTAAAAGGAAAGAAAAATTAGTATTTGAAAGATTTGAGACCACATATGGTCTAAAACATATGCATTCATTATATGATTTCTATGTCACCATGCAGGTGAGAATGTCTAGGATGTTTCATTCAGAAGAACTCCTTGAGACTCATAGTGGTGATACTGTTATCAGTAAAATTAATTTTTAGATTCCATTTAGTGTCTAGAAGACTGAGTTTGACCTTAATTTGTAGAGTTGAAGCAGATTGTCTCCTCACCTAAAGAGGCTGCAGATCAAAATCATCAGCAAAAGGATTCTATGACAGGCCCTAAAGTTGATCCTGTTCGACAAACCAATAGAAATATTCATCATCATGAGGAGCAAGTAGAAGCACACAATAATTACAAAAGAAGAGATCCCTTGGAAATCCTTGAGCATGTAAAGGTTGATGATTCTCTTCAATCTCCAAAATCAACAATTAAAAAAGCGTTTACTGATTCCAGTGATAATGATAATGAATTGAGCATCAGCAAAGAGGAGCTGAAAAAAATTGAAAAGCAACTAAGACTTGTGTTTGTTGAGTTCTATCAGAAACTCCTCCATCTCAAAGATTACAGGTAAAATAAACAAACTATGGAACCTTATAAATTCTAGTAAAACCAAATGGTCTTGCATTTTCAAAATGAAGTTTTCTAATGTTCTTTGGTATTTATATAAATGAATGCAACAGTTTTATGAACCTGTCAGCATTTTCCAAGATCATGAAGACCTATGAAAAGGTTAGAAGCATACTTCAGTTTTCTTGGTTACATTCTTCACAAATTTAAATTAGACTGAAGGCATTTTGAAATGCATTTTTTCTGATCAGAAGCACAATTCTGACAGTTTTGTTTAACTTCATTTTATTTTCTTAAAATATGTTTACTTGTAAAAGCGTACATCAAGGGCAGCATCTACAGCCTACATGACAGTAGTGGATAATTCCTATCTAGGAAGTTCTGATGAGGTTGGTTTGAACCATATGTTTGTTATAATCACAACATCAATCAAGATATCCCAATCGTCTTACAAATCCTATTTTTTTCATCTGATTTTAGGTTAATTTTCTATTGGAGAAAGTAGAGTCTACCTTCATCAGAAACTTCACACACTCAAATCACAAAAAGGGGAGGAAGTTATTAAGGCAAAAAGCAAAAACAGAAAAGCAAAGCATTACATTTTTTACAGGTAAATACTAAATAATAGAATCTCTGTTGCTTAGTTTTATGTAAATGATTGAATTGAAGTATTTCTCTAAGCTATGTGTTGAGTATTATGATAACGAGTACCTTGCATTGTTACTTGTAGGATTCTTTTGTGGTTGCTTTCTTGCTCTATTGGTTGCTACTATATTAAGAATAACATCTCAGCAATTCATAAAGAAGAAAAAGGGAACATTTTACATGGAAAACATTTTCCCACTGTACAGGTGAATGCATTTTAATGAACCATTTTGCATATCTATAACAAATACTTTTGTTCTTTTCTGTCTACATAATATTCATGATTGTTTGATCTGTTCATTCCATATTATTTCTTAAGATGAGAGTATTTTTTGCAGTCTTTTTGGATATATCACTCTACATATGCTTGTGTATGCTGCAAACACATATTATTGGAAGCGTTATCGGGTCAATTATCCATTCTTATTTGGCTTCAGGGCTGGAACTGAATTGGACTACAGACAAATTTTCCTTCTGACCTCTGGTCTTGCAGTGGTAGCACTATTATGTTTCCTCATAAATTTGCAGATTGAGATGAACTCAAGGAGTCAACAGTATAAGACACTCACTGAACTTGTTCCTCTAATCTTAGTTGTTGTAAGATTCAACCAACTACTTGACCATTTCAAATATAGTTTCAAAAGTACTTCTTGCCTTGTTCATTCATCCTCACCAAAATTTTCTCTCAGTAATTCAATTTATTAAACTTTTGGTTTCTTGTGCAGCTTGTTCTTTTGATTACCTTTTGCCCTCTGAACATCTTATACCGCTCAAGTCGTTTCTTCTTTATCCGATGCTTATTTCGCTGTATATGTGCTCCTTTTTTCACGGTAATGATGGAAACAGGAAGAATTCCATAGAGTTAAATAAGATGAAAAAAGTGAAGAGTTGTTCCAGAAACTAAAGCTAACTTATATACATTTTAAAAATCTGATATGGTTTCTGTAAATTATCTTATCCATAAACTAATTTTACTTAATGGAAAAGTTTATTTATAACACAAAACTGAGTTATGTTTGCAGGTTCGTCTTGCAGATTTCTTCTTGGCTGATCAGCTTACTAGCCAGGTATTTTGGTCCCATAGATTCATATTCCACAGACATTGGAATGTTTCTGATATATCATTCCATGTTCTAATTTTGACTTCAGTTCCAAGCATTCAAGAGTGTGGAGCTTTACATATGCTATTATGGGCTTGGAGAACACTCAAGGAGGCAAAAGAAATGTCACACTCGTGGTATCTATAACATACAGTATTTCATCGTTGGCATCATTCCTTATTGGTTTCGCCTAGCACAGGTCCATATACACAATCTTTTCTTTCCATATGCATTCTAATATCTGTGATTGTTTTTGTTGTGACAAATATACGAAGTATCTTCTCCTTTGAAATTATAAGGTGAAGTGTTATGCACTTCAAAGTATCATCATTGAAGACACCACCTAGAGAATTGTTAAAAATACAAAAAGAAAAAAAGCAACTTTACGTTTCCAAATAAGTTTTAAGTTAGACATCACTAAACACTTTCAAATAAACTCATGTTAAACATCACTGAACGTTTCCAAATAAGTTCATAGACAAACGTTTCCAAATAAGCTCATGTTAAACATTATTCGATGTTTCTAAATAAGTTCATATTAGACATCATTGAATTTTGATATCTCAGTTATACTACAGCAAAAATCATGTTACATCATGTTTGTTTGTGCAGTGCATGCGTCAATTCTACGAAGAGGGAGACATCAACCGTGCATTCAACAGTTTAAATTATCTCTCAACAATTACTGCAATGGTCTTTCGGACAGCCTTTGAACTAAAGAAGGGAAACAGTTGGAAAGTGTTGGCACTGGTATTTTCAGCACTGGCAGTTCTTCAGAACACATATTGGGACATTGTTAAGGACTGGGGGCTCCTGCAAAGGCTTTCAAACAACCCCTATTTGAGAGATAAACTAATACTTCCCCACAGAAGTATCTACTTCATAGCCATGGTAACTGTAAAATTGACCAAAAGGGTGTGTGTTCTTCTGCATATGGTTCTTGTATATTACATTGCTAATTCAATCTCTTGTAAATTTACTCACAGGTTGTGGACATAGCTCTTAGAATTTCATGGATGCAATTGGTGTTTGAAATGGATTGGAGTCCCCTTCGTAAAGTGGCAATAATTACAGTTACTTCCTGCCTTGAGATTATTCGGCGTGGCATTTGGAACTTCTTCAGGTAACTTTCTTGACATAGAAATCTTCATGGCATTGGCTTTATTAGATTGCATGACACATTGTAATGACTCAGGTTGGAGAACGAACACTTGAACAATGTTGGAAACTACCGTGCCTTCAAATCTGTTCCTTATCCTTTCAGTTACTACGATGAGGAAAAGGACAAGGATGAGTAGGGAAACCCCACTTTTTACTGCATGATTACAGCCACAATTCAAAGAAACAATGTATTTTGAATTGTATATGAAACATAGTATCATAGAAAATTCAGCATAGAATGCAAGAACTGATTTATAAAAAAAAATATTTACTAGGAATTGGAGAAATTGTGAATATTTTAAAAGTTTCCTCATGAATGTCGAATAAAGTATTGATTTTTCAAATTTAAAGATCTTTTACCTTTGATTTATTACGGTATTTGGTGCATATTCAGGATAGGATCTTACACGAAGTCGTGATACATTTAAAAATTCTTAAACACTTTAGTTACGAAATATAAAATTGACAAAAAAGGAAAAAAAAATGAGATGATTGGTTTATTGATTTAAGAAAAAAAAAACAACTAATTTTTCGAATTTCGTTAACTTAACAAAAGAACTTGATTTGTTTAATTTTACTTCAAGGACAAGATTTCTCAACATGATAGAGGATACCGTAAAGCTACTTTATTTCAGGGTTTAGGATAATCTGGCCACAATTTGTTGGGACAGATATGCTTTGGTTGCGAAACTTCTATAATTAAGAAAAAAAATCACGATATCTCTTATTTTTTTGGTTACATTTTAGATTAGGTTTTTGGAAGGTATTAAATGAACTTTTCGACTGAATATTAGTAGTAAAAGCTATAAACAAAATAAAAAGTTCTGAAGGGAGAAACACTATAAACAATGTCATGAGAGAAAAACAATGAAAATTATAAAAAATACAAAAGAAAAAAGAAAAAAAAATAGAAACATGTGACAGTTATTTCTAAAATAACAATTAATAATTATATATTTTTAAAATTAATTAATAATTATATTATAAAAGATAAAATAAAAATAAAAATTATGTAGACAAAATGATATTTGAAACATGTCTAATTCAATTAAGTGAGTTTCAATTCATGGTTGGATTGCATTTCCCCATGAGTCTTCAAAACATGGATAAAACGAGGTTAAAAAGGAAATATTACTTTCACTCTTTCCTGTGCCTATTCAATTTGAGCAAGCAAGTGATTGAAGAAACAAGTTTTGTAATAATTATTTGTCTGTCATTTTCTGTGGAGATATAGCATCCAAACGTGGACTTCATAGGACTATCTCCCAAGACCCTGAAAGGCAACAAAGAGGTGTTCAAATAAGGGTTCCAAAGGGAGCAAAACCTGTGCTTTCACATAAGAGAACATAACGTTTCTTGAAAGCTAAATCAGAAGAGTACAAAATGAGTAAAGAAAACAAAGAGATTTCTCTCTCCCAAGATTAGAGCATACTTGCATCTCTAGAGAGATGATGATAGAAACATTATTCTTGGCTATGCTAGAACTCGTGATATTATACAAACACAAGTGATTGGCTTCATTTCCATTCATCACAAATTCCAAATTTAACGAATGCCTGATTTTTAGTGCCAACATACAGGCCTTTAGAACTGTCAATAACCAAGATACACCATCCATATTGAGTCATGGAACTAGAAATAAACATGCTAATTCACATAGATGATGACAACACACACACCCATAAGAAAATCAATCTGAATCATGTCTCCTCCTCTCCTTGTCTTTCTTGTGCCTCTTCCTGTCATCAGAATCACGAGAATGTCGCTTCTCATGTTTCTCACGTTTCTCTTGCTTCCTATCCTCCCGAGAATGCTTCTTCTCACGCTTTTCATGTTTCTCCTGCTTCCTCTCCTCTCGTCTTCTCTTTCTTCTACTTTCATCTTCTGAACCATCTTCCGTCTTCGTTGCTGGTTGATTTGGAATAGATACATTTTCCACCTCAGCTGGTGCATCATCCATTGAAGGCTTTGAAGAACCAGGTTCTTCCCAAGGGCGTGGTTCCCTACAGACCATAGGAAATGTAAGTAACAGAATATTGGAAGGGAATTCCTTGAGAATATACGATTGGTGGCATAATAGTTTCGTTTAGAAGGTAAACAAACTCGGTGTGAAGTATATCTTCAAGAGACTAAATCTGTTATATTTTAAAAGATAAGTTTTCAAAAACGAATGTGAAAAACTACACAAGTACAAAAAGAAGAAACAGAAAGATCCTAAAGACAAATTCACCATGTTGCATGTCAGTTCTTCCAAATACCATTGGGTTATCACTTTTTGACATATGCTAAATAAAGCTCTAGTAAGACCACATCCTGTTCTACGAAATCATAAACAAAGGAGTGATTACCCATTTTGTGATAAAAGCCCATGAATTACAAGGACTATACTATTTTTTGGACCATCTGATGCTTCAGCAAATATGAACTCTGATACATAAAAAATTTACACAAAGGGCGGCAGCTTATTTTCTGATAAAACCAAAGTAACTAGACAATTTTTTGGACCATCTGATGCTTCAACATACATAAATTCTGACATCAAAATTAAATTGGGCATTCAATATTCAGATGCTTATGATCTATGAGACATCGATCTTCAGAAAGTCACCATGAGAAATACAATACACCATATAGTATAATAATCTTTTTGTCCATATGATGTGACCACAAGCAAACCCAGCAAGTCATTCCCAATCCAATCATTTCAATGACATGCACTAGAAATCTTAACCCATTCATATTCCAAGTCTTTATAAGGGGTATTTGGCTACATTCCTAGCCAATATGTGATACCTCACGCACCCCTCAAACCAAAGGATAGGAGATTTGGTGCATGAACTTTGTAAGACTAAAAATCTATAAGTGCCCCAACATTACGATTGGAAAAGCTCAGATACCATATTACAAATGAACTTGGACCTAATTTACTCCCAGAGGTCAAAAACATGAGGATTGCCCTAGTCTTTGAAGAAATATTTTGTCCATATTGCTCGCCAATGAGGGTCGTCTCAACATTTTTGTCATGGACCAATTGTCTCAAAAACTTAGCAGTTAGGTAAAATTACATAAACGGTTTTATATTTTATTTTAAACAATGAGCTAAAAAAATCAGAAACAACTGAAACAGAAAATAGCAAAAATTAAATTAAATATAAAGAAAATAAAATCTACTTTATCGCTTTAAAAATGTTTTACTTTCTAAGTCACTTTACCTTGAAAAACCAAGACCTTGAACCCTTGCTGCTTCAGCATGACCTGCCCCTAAGTCCTCTGCTGTAGACCCGCGCTTTACAAGTTCCGAAAACTCGTGTTTATCTAAACGATTACCTTGAGGACGATTAGCACGCTTGGGAGCTAAGCCAAGTGCTTCCCTCATTGCCTGCTCCTCTTCTTCCTTAATTCTTTTTATCTCTTCTTTTGCAGCTTCCATTTCAGCATTTTGGGACTTTTTATCCCTGGTATACCAGAAAAGATCTTTCCCTGTTGAATCAAAGGAGGAGATTCAATGATGCTCTTTTACTAAGATAATGACAAACTGCGCATTGCTAGAAAATTTGACCAATGAACTACACTAATCAAAGAGAAATCTATAGAATAAATTCAATGAAAAGAGGTGTTATCCTCCGTACCAGGTTCAGGACAGAGAGATGAAACCATAATCATGGTAGCTAACAAACAAAGTGAATCTTGCAATAGAGTAGCTAAAACTCGTGTGTTCAAATAACTACAATGCTCTTGTCTCGACCCTTTTTAAGCATCTTAGAAACAGGAAGCAGAGGAATAGTTTTTTCTTTTGCGTGTCTGTCTATTATCTTTCTTCAGACTTCCCAGCTTCTTATCAGTCAATTCAAGTAAATCAAATAGATCTTCAAAAGTAACATTGGATAGGTAAGAGTTCATTTCTAAATACAATGAAAAAAATGTCAGCAACACCAACATGCCATATGCTACGCTTATATACTTCTATGACACATTAACAGAAATATTATGAAATAACCTAAGATCCAATACCAAAATGAGTTAAATAGCAGTTGTAAATAAATTCCTATACAATAGACTAAGAAGAGGAGGTCCGGCACTCAGAAGAAGCTCATGTTAGTGTAATTTGGCCAAATTTGTTTTACATAGAACACAAATTGTTCTCTATTGAAAAAAGAAGCCACTTCAGTAGATTTTGAAAACCAAAAAGTGACCAATTTAATTGACTCAAACAGGGAATAAGACAAACATAAGTTTAGAACATTTAATCAAGACTATAAACAAAAAACTGTTTGAATAACCATATTGAAAAAGATATCATAAGGAAACTTTGGTGGTTTTGGTAGAAATACCTCTTCTTCTTTTTCTTTTCATGTTTAAACAGAATGCACACACATTGTAGTATATCTTAGAAGGGAGAGAAGGTAGAACAATAGCCTTTAAATAACATAACAGAACAATGAGATATTCTCCCAATACTGTGGACTGAAGTCTGATACTATGCAACTAAAAATTAACATATAAACTGAACTCTTATCAATTCGGGTTTAGTTCAGCACAGAGTTTAAATATTCCATTAGTCAATCCAAAGCATAAAACTATAAATACCAATTAAAAGCATGTTATGTTATGAATCCCCAAATAATCAGAATTACAAATCAAGGGCACCCATATCCCCCAGGCATCATGATCCAGCGTCTGCAAATGTAACTAACTAATGGTTTGTCTCCATGCTACTACATGCTAGAGTATAAAAACAACATTCAAAATTCCCAATGAACAGAATGCGGAGTTGAAATAAACAATCAATTTTACCTTTCTGCCATCTTCCAACAGGAGCCTTGATACTGTGACCAAGATAGTTCTCCCTGTGCTTATCAACTTTCACATCGTCCCAAGTGAACTCTGGCCATCAAAAGTAAAATGCAAACAAACATAAAATCTCATATTCATAGATAAGCAGTTAAAATTATAAACATAGATTTTACTCTTGAGAATGAATTTTGTAAACCCCAGAGTTCTAGGGTTCAATATGATCAATCTACTCATGAAAACATAAAAATAAAAATAAAATAAAAAAGACAAAACCCTAATTTGTAGAAACCGTTCACCATACCGAATTCGAGAACGAATTCTTGAAATTTCAATTTGACATATTTCCAAAACAATTCGATACCCCAAAGAGAGAGATGGAAAATAACAAAAAATTGAACGTGTCGGGACAAGAGAAGAACAGAGAAAACTTACGATCTCGACCGCCACGAACGCCACCTCTGGTTGGATGATACATGTCTACGCCTAAACACACAGCTCTCTCCTTCGTCTATTATAAATTATAAATTATTTGCCTTGCATCTATCGTCTATGCAATGAAAGAATCACGTTCAAAAGCGCTTTCCCCCAAAGTTAGGGCTTGTTTGGCTTGTATAATGAAGAGTTTAGTTTTTCTTTTTCCTTTTTTCCTTTCTTACTTTCCCTCGGGTTTGCAAAATCTATAGTTTTGAAGAAAAAAAAATTGCCCTTGGAATACTTTTTAAAATTATTAAATTAATTTTAATACGGATAATTTTTTATACACCGCAATTTTTTTAGTTTAAAACTAAATTAATCTCATATAGAAATAATTTTAAAATTCATGAAGTTTCCAAACTCAAATAAGATAAGTATTAAACGTACGAACTTCAAATATTACTTGGGATTGAATAGTCAATTAATCTTGTAATCAACATTTACTTATAAATTAATCTTCAAATAAAAATCATATTAGTTAATATTTGATTATATAAATAAAATTTAAAATGAATCTAAAATGGGATATGATACTAGTTTTTTCATCTTGAAAGAATTTTTGAATAAAATGATTTCAATAGTTAGCAGTTGAGATTTCGATAAGAAAGTGATAATAGTTCAACACATTTAAATATATTATAGGATCATCGTTAAAGTAGATGCCAATATTAAGACAATCTTAAGAAAAGTACTCATTTAACTTCTTTTTTTTAATTCAATTGATAATAATCTTATTGTTGGTGCATATGATTTTAGAAAGGGAGATTGAATACATTTTATATTCTTTTTGTGCTTAATAAACTCAATACTTAATAACAATAGATATAAGTATAAAAGAAAGTTTTATATTCATTCACCAAAACTCACGGATTATCTCCTTTTCTTCTTTAAACACTTTGTTCAAGAGATTTCATCAATCAAATAAAATTTATTATAAAATGAGTACACTCCATGTTATAAGCATAAACATCTCTAAGTATCACGAGATTCTTTAGGTGAGTGCAATCTCTTCATATATTCTTTTTAATATCCTCTTGAGATCAAGAACTCTCAATTAAATAATGAAAAAACAATTTAAAAGAAATAGAGTACAAATAAAATTTACAAGAATAAATTTCACGGTGTGAAGAATATTACAATAGCTTATCACTCTCCTTTTTTTCTCAAACTAGACTTTTCACTAAGTAAATTTGACAATGATTTGTTCTTTGATCTTTGAACTTTTTCATTGTGATTGTTGTTTAATTCTTGATCAACTTGTCATCTATTTATAGATATTGAAAAGATAATCTATGGAGTTCTATTGAATTTGAAAATTTTGATTCCCCAATAACATTCATTGGTATCTTCTTTGTATAGCTCTTTATAGGGAAAGACTTGATAATTTCTTCACAATGATCTTTGTACCGCACCTAGTCGGCCTAAGCCGAACAATAGCAAGCACCATGTATATGCTAAGGTACCCGAACTAAAACCACTAAGAAGCGACATTGATTTAGCAAGCCGAAAACAACTATAGCGGCCTAAGTCGTTAAAGGGTAACTGGCTCAGGCCGACAACTCTATACAAACAACTAAGAACTTAGTAAAAAAACAGAACACTCCAATACAAGTCACCAATCTCCAACAATCGAACTAGGAGCCTGGGCTAAGGCCCAGACCCACCTACGGCCCAAGCAAGGGCCCAGCCCATGACATGGCCAGACATAATTAATGATCTATAAATATACATGGACCCCACGAATTAAAGGTACGCATTCATTACTTCCTTAATCACCTGATTTGACTTTTTGAGAGCTTTCGCTGACTTGAGCTTCGGAGTCCCTTCTGCAGGTAACCCCTCCCGGGTCCAAGCAAACATATGCCAACCGGGAAGAGGCCTACTGAGGACTATATGGGTAAGGTGACACTTATGCCTAACTTATCTTATTTGTTTTCTGCAGGAACAATCTCCAAATCTTCACTTCAAGTTTCAAATGTTTTTCTTGACTTTTCAAACTTTTCTTTTCTTCCTTGAATCAGCGAGAACCTTGATTTAGAAACTTTGATTTTATCTCCTCATCAGAAACTTATGCAATATCTCATTAGTGGCATTGTTAAATATTGTTTTCAATCAAGATTAATATTAGTCACATATTAAATTATAGAAAATATTTCTATATGTAAAGATAATATGATTGTTTAGGATTAAGAACATTTTGACTTAAGAGATAATTAATTTTAAGGCTTAATTACTCGGAACATACCCAGTTTGGTTCCAAAATTTCAAAATAGTACCCACTTTTAAGTTTGTCTCAATTTAGTACCCAAATTCGTAATTGTACATCAATGTAGTACACTCCATTAAGTTTTCGCAAATGATGTTAACGACGTGTCACGTGTCAGCTTCTGGTTTTTAATTTTTTTAATTTTCTTTTTAATTTTTATTTTTTTTTAAAATGCCACGTGTCAAATCCTTGGTGTGACACATGGCATTGTCAGTGACACGTGGTAAGGTACCACCACATGGCAAGGTACCTGCCAAGTGTCATTGTCTTGATTTCAATTTAGTCCCCACATGTGTCTATTTGTTTCAATTTAGTACTTATATATGTTTATTTGTTTCAATTTAGTCTCTGCTCTATTTGTTTGAATTTTGTTCAAATATTTTTTTTTTCAAAATAGAGAAATATTATCACTCTTTTAAGACAAAATTTATTATTTATATAAATGTTATATTGATATTTGTTACTAAAAATGACTTATAAAATTAAGTATTGAAATTTATATTAAAGTTAATGGTAAAAGTCATGAATAACATATTTATGTTTTGTTATATTGATATTTGTTATACTCATAAATAACAACGTTTTGGTAAATTTGATATTCATGACTTTTATCACTAAACTTTAATATAAATTGCAATACTTAATTTTATATGTCATTTTTAATAACAAATATAAATATAACATTTATATAAATAATAAATTTGGTTTTATAAGGGAGACACTATTTATCTATTTTGTAAAAAAATATTCGGACAAAATTGAAACAAATAGAGCGGGGACAAAATTGAAACAAATAAACATATATGGGTACTAAATTGAAACAAATAGACATATGTGAGAACTAAGTTGAAATCAAGACAATCACAGGTACCTTGTCACGTGGCGGTACCTTGCCATGTGTCACTAACAATGCCACGTGTCACACTAAGGATTTGACACGTGGCAATTTTTTTTTAAATTAAAAAAAATAATAAAAAATTAAAAAATTAAAAAAAAAACTAAAAAATTTAAAAAATTTAAAAAAACCAGAGGCTGACACGTGACACGCCGTTAACGACGTTTGTGAAAAATTAACAAGGTGTACTACATTGATGTAGAATTTCAAATTTGGATACTAAATTGAAACAAACTTAAAAGTGGGTACCATTTTGAAATTTTGGAATCAAACTTGGTATATTCCGAGTAATTAAGCCTAGATTATATTTGGATTGTATTGGAATTTATTTAAATTTTAATTAAAATTATAATTTAGTTTTTTTGGGACTGAAAAAAAAAATTATAGATTTTTTTTAATTAAGTGAGCCAGTAAGCCAACCCATTTAACCCACCAACCCGTGGTGGGCCGGGTCAAGTTCAAATTTTTTTGACTCGCTAATAAGTGAGCTGGTTGGGTTGACTCACTAAGTGGCCAACCTGTGGTGGGTTGGGTAGGGCCAGACTAGGTTGCCCATTTTGACAACTCTAGCAAAAACAGGCTAGCGTCCAACGCTCCCACCTAGCACCCAACGATAACTACTTAGCGCCCAACAATAGCTACTTGGCACCTAATGCTCTAAGCCCTTAGAGTTCCCAAGAATTTCATTTCAGACAGTGCCCAAGTAATGCTTTTGGTACCCAACAACACCTATGGGCGATCTAACACCATAGACTCCTGGAGCTATATGTGATTCTTTGTCACAATGGCGTCTAAAGGTCCTAACTGGTGCTTAGTGTGATGGTTTTGAGATACTGCTTATAACACTCAAACATTGCTAACGATGGCAGACTACCTAATTGGCTTATCTAGTTAACTCTATCTTGTCCTTAGTTCAAAAATACCATTTTAGATAGATCAAATTGAATAATACTACTATAACTAATCAATTTTATAAATAGCCAATTTCACTTTAATTAAAACAATCACTATCATCACTCTAATGCAAAATACTAACAATTTCAATTTCTGATTATAATCCATTCATCAAATAGAATTTGAAATATATAATTAAATTAGTTTATCAAAGAAAAGAAAATATTTATCAAAGATTAGAACATATACTCATGATCACAAACAAAACAAGAATTCACCTTGAATCATTTTGAGTCACATGCATAGACCAGATAGCCACATGCAACTCAAAATAGTATGCTAACTCAAAAAAGAGCAAAAAGTGAGCTTGCTCTATTTTGAATTTTGATCGTTTGGATGTGTAGAGCTCTTTCCAAGAATCTCTCCTAAAGTCTCTAATCTCCAAACATATGAAGGATGAAAGGTCAAAAATATAGGAAGAAGGCAAAGAAAAATTTTTAGGAAAGAGTTTTAAAAAGACGGTGGTTTTTATAAAATAAAACTTAATTAATAAAAATTCTATTTGTAGAATAACGTTTTAAATAATAAAATAAATGAGTATCACCTTTTAAAATCATTATTATCGTCTTGGTCCTTACAATATCATTTAGTCTATTTATATACTATTTATTATTATTTTTATTATGTTTCTTGTTTTCTTAATGAAAAATAACAACAAAAATGTGACACTTGTTTAGTTCAGTTCCATATAGTTGGAGAGTTATCTACTATCATACAAGTTATATTTCTCGATCTACAATATATGGATGCCCATAATAATATGATGACCTTTAAATGACAAAAGTTATTACTCTAACGCTCCCCAACAGTTTAGTTACAATATATTTTATGACCATTTCTAACTACTTCTTTAGGTCTATTGTATAATATATCACTATACTAATCTATTTTCTTATAAAAATGTTACTGCGTAAAACACACCATGCATGTTATGAATGCTACATGTACCATCTCTATATAAGTTTGTTAATGATGTATAGCAAAACAAAGTGTTTTTCATCTTTCCTAATACATATCTTCTTATGCTTTATTTCTATTATACCATTCCTTCACATCTTTCATTTATACCTCGATGTGGGAAAATGTGTTGAAAGTGTTATATTGACTAGATATAAGATCAATTTACACTATATAAAGGTTGCAAACCTCATCTTAAGCGCTAGTATGGTATCAGAACTGTGAATTAGAGTCTACCTTATCAAAATTTGTTGTTTGATGGGTATTGTTCTTCCCATTATCGGACCACATATTAATATTTAGTCCCGTGCTCGAGATGTATATACATCGACGTGAGGAGGGTGTTTTAGAAGTCCGTCCCAACCAATTTACAATAAATAAATGAGTGAAAACCTTACCTTACAAGCTAGTTTTGTGGAATTGAGTTAAGCTTAAAGTCAACTTCTTAACAAATACGTAATAGAATTAAGAAATTAGTAGTGATATATATATATATATATATATATATATAAATTGTATAAAAGTATTATGTAATAATTAAAGTAATATATTTTAAAAACTAAAATTCATAATCAATTTATTAAATTAGGAAGTTTAAATAAGCTATAATGTTTGCACTTGTTAATTTACAAAAATTTAGAAAAATTAGTAATTTAGAAGAACACATTACAGATACAATTATGAACTATTAGATAAAAATAAATATATGGTTTAATTACTCGTACCCACTTTGGTAGAGGTGTGTCAATATGGTACCCGTTTTTAAAAAAATGTCAATTGCATCCCACCTTTTGAAAAAGTGCTTCAATTAGGTCCATTTCAGACGAAGTTGACTAATGTAGTTAACGACGTGCCATGTGTCAGTATGTGGTTTTTTTTGTTTTTTTTATCTTTTTAAAAAATTTTAAATTTTTTTTAATGTTTTTGAGAAAAAAATATAAAAATGTCACATGTCAGGTCCCTATGTATGACACGTGGCATTGTTAGTGCCACATGGTATTGCAATGCCACGTGTTAGTGTCACTATCAGATGTCATTGTGTTGATTTCGATTTAGTTCTTATATATGTCTTTTTGTTTCAATTTAGTACCTACTTATGTGTATGATTTAATTTTGACCTAATTTTTTTTAATAATTAAAATCCATTTTTTATAAAATTAAAGTGATTAAGTATAAAATTTTTACAAAAATTAAGTATTTGATATTTATATTTTACAAAAAAAAACACAAATTGACATGTGGCACGTTGTTAACAACGTTAATCAACTCCATCCGAGTAATTAAACCTAAATATATTAAATAATGTGAACATAATAATTTGTTTCAATATATAAAGGAGGACACACTTTTTTGTGTGTACATTTCATTTTTTCAGTTTTACCTTTAATTATTATTTTAAAACTTAATTATTTTATAAATAATTTATCTTTAACCGTTATTCTAAAAACTTTTTATATCTTTAATAGTTATTTTAAAAACATTTTTGTGTACACATTTTATTTTTCCAACTTTACTTTAAACGACTATTTTAAAAATTAATTATATATTCTTTAATAATTTTAGCTCAAATTTTTATTAAAGTGTCTATATTTCATTTTCTCAGTTTTATACTTAATTATTATTTTAAAATTTAATTATTTTATAAATAATTTATCTTTAATTGTTATTCTAAAAATTAACAGTTATTTTAAAAACTTGTTTTTGCATGTATTTTATTTTTCTAATTTTACATTAAACAAATATTTTAAAAATTAATTATATCTTTTTTATTAATTTTAATTCAAATTTTTATAAAAATAAAAAAAAATATGAATACACAAATACGACATTGTTGTTAGTAATAATTTAGAAACTTATTATTTTAGATTTTAGGTTAAATATAGGGTCAAATTTTCAAAACATTGTTGATTATGTTTTATAATCTGGTGGGCCTAATAGTACTTAAATTGACCCATAATATCCTTATTGTTATGCAATCTCCTGTCTTTATTTGGTGGGATGATCCACTCTAAACTTTGTAAATCATTATCGCAGAATGTTTGATTCAGTTTTAATTCTAATATTCGATTATGACTTAAAAAAAAGGGAACACAATAGACAATAATAGCTATATTCTCATCTTTTTGGATACCCTAATTAATTAAGCTAATTATTCTGTTAAGAGAGAATAATACTACAAACATACATTAACAGCATAAGATAGTGTGGGGTCCACACTCAATTTCATTCCATATTTTGTCGGTTTACCTTATCCTCTTCAATTACACATGTCAACACAACGGTAAAAAGAAATTACACGCATCAAATTATTCAATTTTAATTAATTTCATGTGGGATTCCTTCTTCTTACACTTTTTTTCTTTTCTCGTCGATAACATTATCTAAAAATTTTCGTTTCACGATAAAACAAGTTAAATATGTTTTTAGATCATTAATTTAAAATTAAAATTAAAATTAATTTCTTTTCAAAAATTTTATTCAATTTTTAGTTCATCAATTTTAAAAATGATGAATTTAATTTTTTTAATTAATTTTGGTAAATTTATTTTGACATTACAAACATGTTTTTCATTTAATATTGAAGCGAAAATGTGTCAAACAATTTAACAAAATTTGGTAAAAGAGACTAAATCCATATATTTCTAAAATTCAAAGACTAAATTGGTCCAAAATTTTGAAAAAAAATTAATTTTAATTTTCATTAAAAGTTAAGGACAAAAAATATATTTAACCCATAAAAATATCATATCTATCGGAAATAAAATAAAACTACATTACATGGCATAAATGTAGATTTTATAAGTTTATTTTGTAAAATTAAATTAAATTTAAAATTTATATTTAAATTTAATATTAAAAAAATTTGAATTATCTCACCACATGCTTAAATCCCATATAAATATTTAATTTTATGTTTGTAATTTGAATACAAACACCTATGGGTTTATGTATATATATTTTCTCATGGGTTATGATTATAGTCATTAAGATATTGTGATTCTAGATATATATGACATTATTACATATATAAGACATTTGACATCACTTTTACTCAAAAACCTTATAGCAATGGTGTTATAGATTGTTATTCTTATATAGTGTTTAACTTTGTCTATTCTATCAAATATGAGACGTTAATTCACACTTGGACTAACATAAAAAACTTACCATGTTACTCTTTATGTTTTTAGGCAACAAACATAAAAAGTGTATGATGATATTTTTATAATTAAATAGTCAATATTTAGGTCTAACGTATACACAGCAAACATAATTTTTGTTGACCTATGAGCGCTAGATATAAAAATTATTTTTCTACGTCTAGTGCTTATAGATTAGAGGTAAATGTATGCTACGTAAATTTAAGTCAATCTATACAAATGTAAATATCCTAAAATAGTAGTTAGTGAAAAAGACATATGGTATATCTCGAATAACTAAGTATAAAGTCAACTTTGACAATATATAATTTACAAACTAATTTTATAAATTTTAATAACATTCATTACGTAACTAATTTGAAAGCAACGTTTAAAAACGGTTGATGGCATGTAATTATTCAACTTTAATTACATGTGGATTCCTTGTTCTTACATTCTTTTTCCTTTCAATATAACATTTTTTTAAACTTGCCGTTCATGATAGTGTTATTATAATAATGTTTAAAATAAAAATAAATAATTAAGTTAATTTTCAGGTATCATTTAAAGTTTTAAAATTAGTTTTTCTCTAAAAAAATTATTACTACTTATCTTTAGGTTACATTTCAATTTTTTTTTTAATTTTAAAATTATAAATTGTTCTTGCAAGATGTGATATCATGAGACTTAAATCTTATTTTACCCCAACTTGGGGATTTCTTGGACGGATACTCTTCCACTTTATTCAGCTTGTCTTCGTATTATCTTGTGGAGTATAACATGTTGGAGGTTACCTGCAAAAAGCTCTTAAAGTCAAACCTCAATTTTTAGTATTAATGAATTACGTATCTTTAATTGTTGAGATCCACATATATTTATATAATCTTAATCACATATTACCTGGCTCATGAGCTGGACCTTTATTGGGTTCGTTGGGTCTCCTTTAGGCTTGTGTGGGCCTGATCATGGCCCAGGTATTAAGCCTATAACTTGATTATGTGAATTTAACTATAATTTACTAAGTTTGGAGTAGTCTTTCTATGTAGTTGATTAGTAATCTATATAAAATGGGATTATAAGTTGACGGTTAGTACTGGGTATTCAACCTTATTGGTCCTATCTGCCTGGTATAGTACATAAATATATGTTAGTATTACTTTTTTCGTACTGTAAACAAAATTAAAAAAATTAAATTTTAAAAATGAGTAAAACACTAAATTTAAAGGACTAAGTTTATGCTTACTCCAGAAATACTTAAAAATTAATATATATCTTAAAAATTCCCTAAAAAGTCTTTCATATATATTTTTTCTAAAAGTCACGGTTATTTTTTCGTCTTTCTAAAAACTACCCTTTAAGATTTTTTTTTATATCTAAGAGTATTTATCTTCAATATCTGGTACATAAAAATGAAAAAAAAAAAAA
>Ga0099823_1000942_pt1 | contig 22173 bp, 10 predicted proteins | sample CowpearedBW_FD_76831 | JGI IMG/M metagenome (GOLD analysis project Ga0099823, IMG submission 76831) | Root nodule microbial communities of legume samples collected from California, USA - Cow pea red BW | ecosystem: Host-associated > Plants > Roots > Nodule | place: USA: California | collected...
AGAGAGATAAAGAAGAGAGTGAAAATATAAATTATATAAAAAAATAAGAAGAAAAAATATATATATATATATATATATATATATATATATATATAGTAATTGAGAATGGGAATAATTGAGAAGTGTGATAGTATGTATATATTAATATACAGTTGTGGAAACGTTGATGAATGAGAGGGAGAATGTTAATTCTAATCAAAAGTTTCAAGTTCTGGAAAGCATAGGTTTTCTTGGGTGTGTACAATTGGAACACGAGAAGGTCATGCCTTAGTCGCTTAAGGTATAAATCCTAGCTATGGAATTTTGAGTGGGAGGGGTTTTGGAATGCAAGACTTGGATACATTTTTGGGTTTAATTAGAAACTTGTGGTCTTATATTGAAATACTAGATTAGTGGTATTTTCTATAAGTGTGATTGAGGCATTATGCAATTTTAAAGTACATAGTGAATCCATACGCCTTGAATCAAGGAATTGACAATTAGGGTTGATAGGCAATCAAACCTTGTGAGGGTTTCAGATTTCCAAGAATTTAATCTTAATTGATGTGTGTATTTCTATACTTGTGGAAGTACCTTGGGTGGTAAGCCAACCTGCTTTGGGGTGCAAAAACCAGTAGGATTTTCGCTACTGGTATAGCGTCTGGCGACACGGGTGTGTGCGCCAAATAGGAGCACTAGGGGGTTTCTTTCACGCGTGGCATCTGGCGGCAGAGTGTGGTTCGTAAGACGATAGACTTCAAAACAAAGGGTTTGCAATGACTTGGCGCCTAGCGGTAGAGGCGTTCTGCCAGGCGGTCTGCACAGGTTTCGCCTGGCGGTGCTTAGGCTGCATCAGGCGATAATGCTACAGAATGTGGCTTGTGTTTCTTGCGTTCAAGCAGTGATGCTATACTTGGATCAGGAGATGTTGTGCCATGAGCGGATAGGTTCATGGATGGTGGTGAACACATGATGATATGAGCAGGTAGGTTCATATCATGTTACTCTCGTGTGGGGATACGAGCGAGGTAGGTTCGTATGTTTCGTGATCACATTTGAGATATGTTGCTTGCGGGGAGATACGCAGCTGGTGGATCACGTGTGTTGGACTACGGGCGGGGAGGTTCGTAGAGTAGGATTACAAGCGGGGAGGTTCGTAGAGGCAGGATCACGAGCGGGCAGGTTCATGTGAGCATCATAAATCCTGAGTACAAGGCTAACTAATTGTGTGGTTTGAAGGTTGAAAATCCTTAGGGATTAAGGTCTTGACCAAAAACTAATTAGGATGAATAAGATGGGTGTATTACTTTTATTCTATTATATTATATGTTGTTTTATTTTACAAGCTCACCCTTTCTGTTTGTGCTTGTCGATGATCGTGTAATTCTTTACACGGGAGCAGATGATAATACAGGTGATGTTGTGGATGCATAGGCGACGAAGAGAGGGCTAGCTTGGGGACTTGAGCTAGGGATTTTTACTATGTTTTCATTTGTTTTATTGGAAACTTGGAACTTATAATAACTTTGTGTTTTAATTTCATTTGAATTTTTGGCGCACTGGATATTATTTTAAACTTTCCCGCGTTTGGGAATAATAATATTACGACGTTTGAATTTCATTTTTATATTTATTTATTTAATTAAGTAATTTCCCATAGGGATGTTACACAATGGGTTGTGGTCGTACAAGCTCCTATAAACAATATCTTAAAGGGACGCAAACTCTATATTGAGCTCTGTTCTTTAAGATTTTGAAGTTATGCATTATATAACTTTGTCCCTCCTTTTACTTGTCTTCCCACGTACTAATTTCTTCCTTCTTAATCATAACAGGGATAACATCACCCTGAGCATCACAATCATGCATATAATGTTAAATTTATTTTTTATTTTCTAAAATAAAAAATATATAATGTATATAAACAATGAAATGATACATTACCTTTTGATCTGTCAAAACCATCTCCATATTTCATTTGGAATCCCATGATTCAACAAACTACAAATCTACGATTCTGACAAGTTTCAAAGTTTTCCTTTTTTCATCAATATCCTTGATCATATCAAATTTCTTTACCATCTAATAAATGGCAATAAAATAGTTCATACGTTTTAGCACAAAAAAACATAACAACTTAAAAATATGAACAACCATGTCTGCTTCAGCAAACATAAATAGATGACAAAAAAATAGCAAAAGACCACCAACAAAAACATAATCATCATCACGTATACTTTTTGTTCAAAAATACCTTCTAAAAACAAAAACTTGAACTTTTTCTTCAACTCACAGTAATAGTTGCACCAAGTATAAAAAAATAAATATAACACCATCAACAACAACAAAACATGTTCAAGATTTTGTTCAAAAACATCTTCTAAAAACAAAAACTCAACCTTGTCTTCAAGACGAAAAACATTGCAAAAATTAAATCTTTCGCAAAAAATAATCAACACGAAGTAAGAAAAAATAACAGAGTAAGAAGAAGAAAGAACAAAGATCCACGAAGAAAAAGAATAAAATTAAGAAAATAGAAGAAAAAATAAATAACAACAAAAAATTACCTACACCAAACCAAAAGTTCTATCAACCTTCAACAACAACAAACATGAAATAAAAAAAAAATTAACTTGGTATGAGGAAGAAGAAAGAAGAAGGATTGAAGAAAAAGAAAAAGGAATATAGAAGAAGAAAAAAATAAATTAGCTCGACGAAATTGATTGCCTTAGAGAAGAAGGATCCTACTGTAAGCCAACATCAATGTATAATTAAAGTGTTTCAACAACAAAACACTACTACATCAAAAAAACAAATATAGATTCAATTTTAGACATGTGTTAATTAAACGGAATGTCTATTTCAGTAATTTACATACAATAACATTGTCTTAGATATATAATAAATTTATTAGCTTATAGTTTTGATTTGATGATAGATCGAGAATAGCTTACCATTTTGGAGATGCTATAACTTTTGATACAACATTTAAAAAGAGTGAATATATTGTGTTGTGTGCGCCATTTATTGGACTGAATAATCATTATCAATAAATTTTGTTTGGTTGTACATAGATGAATCAGATAATTCTTTCACATGATTGTTTCATGCACAGTTAAAGGCAATATGTGGGTAAAACGTGTATCTATCCTAACATTTCAAGATTTAGCCATTGAAGCTCTACTGCAAAAATGTGTTTCCAAAAATACATAAGTTTGCTCATATGTATCATTTCTTTTAAAGAGAAGAAAGAAAAGGAAAAATGAAAAAAGAAAAAGAGAAAAAAGGATGAAATGAGGGGAAAGGGAGTCACGGTTTTACATCTTTCATATTTTATTTTATTTTTCATTTTTACTTGTAAACTCTTTTGGACGTTTCACACCACTAGAAGAACAATTGAAACACCTTATAACCTAAGAAAATATCTTAAACTAACAACAGTGTACTAAGTATTTTGTTAAAGTTAAACTAGTAGTACACATAATAAGTAGTATGACTACAAATGTGATTATCACATCATCATTTGATGGTAATACTTGAGAAGAAAAACTAAAACTAACGCTAAGTAATCGTGAAAAACTAAGATTGATAAATAAAGGTATAAAGCTAACTGAAAAAATTCATAAATAGAGTTACATTAAATGTTTAAAATATATTGTTTTCTCTTTGGAATAGAATTTTTGAAACAGAACTTTTGAATAAGAATTTTAGAATACGTCCCTAATACATAAGATAGACACAATTTTCAAAACAAATTGTAAACTTTGACTAAAATGTGTCTGAGTTTTGATTTAAAATTTTTTTATATCATTTTGCTTTTCATTTTTTTCTTGAATTTATATATATTTTTATTTCATAATCAAAATTGTAATTGGTCTTGGTTCTTAATATCTTTTTGTCTATGCCATCAAGTTAAAATGTTAACTGATGATGATGCAATAACGATGTTAATTCTTATGACATAATATTTGGTAAAGATGATTAAAATTACTTTTTATTTTGAATTTTGGTGTGAACACCAAAATTATATTTTAACGAACAAAAAGCGTTTGTTCTAATAAGACTTTAAAATGATGAGTCAGGTCATTAGATTGTCAATGTTGCTCTTACAATTACAATTAGTAGTAAACTGTGTTATAAAAATAAACAAAATTTTAATATAGAAAAAGCTCAAGAACTAATGGCGTGTTTTTTTTATAGTAAGAAACCAAAATCAAATTTTACTATAAAAATACACGTGTAAATTATGTTTAATTATTACAGTACTTGTTTGTCACATGATTATTTAACCATGTTAACATGTTCTTAAATATCAAAAACTGAAAACAATAAAAGAAAAAAGTAGAGAAATTAAAATTGTAAAATATAAAAAAGATTGAGAGATGAGAAACATGTTTCATTATTTTTTCAATTATTTTAAAATGTAAAAAATTTAAAGATGAACTAATTGAAGGTACTCTTACAGAGCTATTAGTAAAGATACACAAACTCTACAAAAAAGGACACTGCCTTGTTGACTCCCAACAATTCCTCCAATGACCTTTCCAGCTTTGAGTCCAATGTGATTTTGCAGAAGTTTCCTCATTCAACTCTTTTTATGTTATATTTTAGTCCATAAAAAGAAATTAATCCTTTCATTTTATTTATGGAAAAAAAAATTATACCTAAGGATTGGATGAAAAGAGGATGACGATTTCGCACACGCAGATGAGATATAAAGTCCAGAAGACAAGTTCCACTATGGGTAAGAAAACCATCAGCTCTTTTTTCCAGCACTTGTTGACAATAATTTAGAATATTTGGCTAACGGTGCTGACGTAAGTTCTAATTTATGAGAACATTTTAATCGTATAACCATTAGCATTAAAGATCTTGTAAGGCAATAGTGACGTGCTTTTTTGATTAATAGACTACAATAGAGAAATACTGAGCTTCGATGGGTACGAGGAATGCGAAGGTAGCATCAAGTGCGCAACATCAGTGTGCCATCGCCATTGACAGCTTTATGCACCTCAAAATTGAAATACACTACTGGAATAAGTTCTATACACTCATTCAATTATAGGTTGTCATATAATTAAAAATTATTGATCTTTGCCATAATGATTTTCTAATTACTAAGAACGAAATTTTTTTACAGTGTGTATCAAAATTTATCTTTATTGGCATCTATATCTCTAAATTGCCATTGTGTGTTCTGATTCAGGATTTAATTTCGGGAATTCGAGCCCAAACTCACATCCTCCTTGACGGTACCTAAATATTCTTCACCCATATCAACTGCAAGTGGCTTAACGGGTGTAGCCAAGGTTGGGGGATCTTGGGGGATCCAAATCCATAGCACAGTCTTTGCCACCTTTATCTAAAATATTATCTTCAATCTTATCATTAGAAAAAGCACCACTTTCAGAAGGTGAAATCTCATTTCCTGTAGTAGCCAAGCCCCACTCTTTGTTCTCTTGCAACGTGTCACTTGGAACGGTATCATCGATAGGGTGCAAGACAGGAGGGTTAACACAAGTTGATGGTGGATCAACATCCATATCAGAAGTCAAACTGTTCACTCCAGCACTCTCAAAACGTTCGCCATCCTCATCCTGATCGGTGATATCACGCATCGCACTCGTACATCCAGGGGCTTCATTTGAATCATGTCTATCCTCATCACCATCCAAAGATAAAACATCATTGATGACATGCTTCTTAATAACCATGTCCTGACCCCGGTTACCAGAGACAACCCTGAAACTTTCCAGTGGAATATCAATATCGATCCGTTTCTCCATGGAATCAGTGACAGTTTGGACACTTTCTTTATCCAGTAGAGTATTTAACTGCTTCTGAACTGAAATTGCCAATGACGCCGCGTGATCACGAATTAAAGAATCAAAAGGGGGGCAATGCAACATCTTATTCAGTGCCTGGTGATACTGAAACAAGGTGACAGATGGTAAAACGGACCCTCTCTTTCGACAGATACTGAGAACTTTCAAGATATGCTCACAAAGGTTGCCATCTTGTGCCCAACTACAATCACAAATGCTCAATATTGAACCAGTATTCCAGACAACAAAAACTTTTTCTCGATCATCTTGATCAGTAACCTTAGCACATCCATCTTCTATTGAGACATCAGAGTCTGGAATGTTCAGTGCCTTGCGCCATGATGTCAAACCACTCATCCATTCATTTTTCCAGTATCGTGCAAAATCATCTTTTCCCGAGTACTCATCCAGCCAGAAATAAGAGTGGACTTTTGTACCCAACTTGTCGACCAACCAATCTGCCCGCTGATAAACATCAATTTCTTTCTCATTCAACAGCCTAATCTTCAATTGGTTGTGGTAAAATTCTATTGCTGCACAAGACTCCTGGCTAGCAAGTGGAAGAGTTTGAAGTGCATTGAGCCATGCTCCTATATCAAAGGGACAGTAATTTCAATGTACTTTAAGTTACAATAACAAATTCATATTATAAAAATATCCCATACAAACATTATGATTTTATCCTCAACCTCATTGACGTTATATTAACAGAAATATTCAGGAAATAGCATCCTGCAAATATAACAAGTTGAACAAAACAAACAGCAACAGTCACAACCAGTTAATAAGTATATTATATGCAGTGGCTTTTCCCACCCAACAAGAGTAAGCCAGTAGATAAGAAGCCTTGAACATCACATCCTCGCACATATAAATTTTTAAAAATACTCTACCACTAATAAAATTACATAAATAGCACACCATGATTAAAGTCAATTTTCAAAACTACTACACTTGATGATTGATAATATTCATCACAATAATATATTGGCATCAATCAAGTTGACCAACTCTTTGTTGTCATAGTAACAAAATCTTTACCATAATATGAATGAATCTATATTATTTTGAGAAACCATTACAATCTTTCTAAGAAATACAATTTGCCTCTACGTCTTTGAGAAATGAAGTTTAATATCTGGGACAGCTAATGGATTCTATTTCTTTATTTAATATGGTATATTATAATGGGTCTGTGGGTGACTAAACTGTCAAAATTATTTTTAGAGGATAATATATTGTTGTTATAAACATTATTAATAGTTTTTTCATAACCTTTTCTTTTTAGGCAGCCTAATTCTTTCTCCCTAAACATATATAGAAAGAGGAGTAACGACGGGACACTCCGGCCAGAGAGTTCTTTTGTCCAACTACTACTCCAACTCTATAGAAAAGACAGTCAGGCCTCTCCCTTGAGCCCCGGGAGGACAGGTTATATTAAGAATAAGAAAAAGATTCCAGCAAGAAAACGGATGGCAATCAACGGCTTTAAGTACACCATGAAAAACTAAACTAATTTTGTACCCACAATTAAAATAATATTTTTCATGTATACATAATTTTGACATCACAATTTTAGCATTTAATTAGAGCACAGACTAGTATCAAAGAAAATGCTGATCTTGTATTCCTTAATAGGGCATTAAATCTAATAAGAACAAGAACAGTTATAATAGATTGTGGGCGCACCGTTACTTCGCAATTTCAATAGAAAATAAACCGCATTCCACTATCTAGGTATTACTAACCTATTCTAGGATGCCATGTGGCCTTGAAATAGTCCATAAATTTGGATTCATCAATAAACTCTTCCATGAATTCTTCAAAGAGTGATATGTTTCCTTGAAGGCGGCAAATATTATCCACTATCCACCCTAGCCGTCTGGATATCTTTATTTGCATATCAGATTTCAAGCACTTTACTATGTTTTTATGCCATAAATGACGAACACGCCAGAAACTAATCATTACTGTACACTGAAACACATCCCTGAAAAAATATAGAATATACATCCTTGTTAGCAAAGAGGTTGTTGTGGTAAAATAAATTCCTTGAACTGATGCAGTAAAGCACGCCTAGATTTAATACTTCAGATTTCAAAATGCAAAAAAGACTTCTATATCAGCATTAGAGCCAGTCATCATCAGTAATAGCATCATCACAGACACAAACTACACAAGCACCTATAAGGTCCGTACAAGCATTGAAGACACTTTCTAAGAGCAATTATTTCCCAAATTCAATTCTTTCCCAAACAAGCACGCAATTTGAATTTTTACAGTAATAAGCGACATGACCAAAAACACTTAAAAAGATGAAAATGTTAATTTTGGTCTTGACAGAAAAAGCAGAACACAAGAATACGTCACTATAAGAATAAAAGTTCGCAATGTATTGCTATACTTATTCAACATTAAAAGAATGCTACCTTTAACAATAGAAAATAGCAGATAAATTTTGAACCAACCTGATTGCTAGAATATCATACAACGGATCATCTACTATGAAGCCAGCCAACTTCCAAGTAGGATCTTTGGTGTGAACTCTATTGTAAAGAGCCCTCATCCATCGATGTGCATCCAAACTTGAAAACCTTGGTGCTATTATCCATGCCACTGGAATGGCCTTCTTGTCTGAGTTGAACACTAGAAGACTATGAATGGGATACTGCAAAAAATTACCGGCGTGCTTGCTTTTAGTTTCAAGAAAAGTAAACCAAAGAAAATATGTTTTTGGTTACTTCAAATCAAGGGAAAATGGAAGTAACAAACCTGTAATTTATTTGTACCAAATCTTGAATCTGAGGCAAGCAGACCCCGGTTTCCAAATTTAATCAATTGTTGTAATTGCCATTCTGTTTGAATGCCCAGAGTAAATGGATCTGAATCGGAGAAATCTTCATAGAAAAAAACCTGATTTTGGTGACTTTCGACCCACATGCTTATACTAACAGCATCATCATCATCTAGCTCATATGTAGAACGACGGATTGCCCTCTCTTGTCGTCGAACATAACGGTGGGTCAAAAGGTCATCACGGTTAGATGGACCACCTTGTTTCTCAACAGATTCATTGTGTCTCTGCATAATGGTTTCCACAGAGACTCCAACATATAGAAGAGATAAAACCCGAAGTCGGAGATCTTCTGAGATATATGGAGCGAACATAGCACGTGTTCCAGCAGCCTTTTTGTCCTGTGGACCATGGCATGGCAAACCCTTTTTGTCCACATGCTTATCATCATTATATATGATTAGGGCAACTGAAGGTTCAGCTATAAGGCGCTTGACAATAAAATGACAAGTACAACCTCTCTTGGTATTTGGTCTACCTGCATTTTTCTTCTTTGGAACATATGTAGTTCGACTTGGTCGGACAATACCACCTTTTCTATGGTCATCAGGACCAAAGGAACACCAATACCTACATTGAGATGGTATTAAACTCTACACTGCAGTAGAATGAAAAAACAGTAACAACGAGTAAGTGATTCCCAATAAAGACAATTACAACTTACAAAATGTACTCTAGTATGCCATCAACCTTTTGCTTGAAAGGCGTTGATGGAGACCGTCGACGCCTGGCTTCAACATGAAATCTTGTAGGACATTCTTTATTATTTGATTCACCCCTCACAAAATCATCAACTCTAGCAAATGGGATTAGAGCAACTTTATCTAATTTATCATGCCAACCTTCCACTTTTGACCACACTAGGTCAAAAGAAGAAATTTCCAATGTGGGAGGATTCTGTACTGGAAGAGATAAGATTGCATCCCATCTGGCCATTGTAGATTAACACTAAATGAATTTTTCCTGTTTAAAATCCATTATCAATTGATTTTGCAATTAGCATTATTATCATGAGGTCCAATCTCCAAAGAAACTAGAAGCACAGTTGAAGACACTGTCATTGTTACAATATTATAAATTGTACAAAGGAAGTACAGTTGAAGGAAAAGGTTGCCATGAATTTCATGATTGTAAATTTTTTTAAAGGAAAGCAGAAATTGGAAGAACTCAACCAAATGGAAGCAAAATAAATTCAAATTGCAAGCACAGGAGGGAAAAAGGAAGGAATTACTAAAATCACACACAAACACACACTAGCAGACCTAAATACTTCTAATAATAAAAGGTGCCAAAATCATATAAAATATACCTTTCAATTCATCTAATTACCTTTAAACTTACATAGAAACAGTTATTTAACTGAATAATTAATATATTGTTTTACTTTACTATCCAAGACTATTATTACCAATCACAGATAGCAGCAACCTCAAAAACTGCTATCTGTGCTATAGCTGATAATGAGAAGAGGCTTTATCAAAGACTAAGAATGCAAGACAAAGATTGATACTACACTTATACAAATGCTCAAAAATACACAGTCAAAATTATAGATATATTTGTCTCCAAATCAAAAGATATAGTAATAGATTCTAGGCGGACAATCACCAATCTACAGCATATAATAATAACAATATTAACAAAAAGAGTAGCAATACAAGGAAGATATAGAGAAACGGAATTTAACATGGACTGCCTAAAAGTACGGCTGAACATAGTAGAGCTATTTAAGCAGCAAACTCAAGATTCTATTCAGACTTAGGAAGTGGATACAGAATCGTAAATCATTTACAAGATATATAAAACTAATAATAATAAGCATATAACATAGCATAAATCAGAGGGGGAGAAAACCGTATAACACACCAAATGCTTAATTAATAATGACAAGGTCCTGTTTGGAGGAAACTTCTCAACAAGCGCTTTTAAGAGAAAAAAAAAAAGAAAGAAAGAAAAGCTGAAACGAACTTCTGCATACAATAAAATTTAGCTTATATACGAGTTATAATTCAGATTCTGAAGACGTATACTACACATACACAAAATGCTCAAAAATACACAGTCAAATCAATAATTATAGAATTAAGCAAACCATTCTCATTACACCCACCCATTCATTTTTTCCGCAGAGAAGTAGTCTCACGGTCGCATGAAGTCTAAGAAAGTCGTTATTATGCAATTGAAAATTCTCCAATGGAGCTTGAATGAGGTTTCACAATTCCTAGTCCCTAAAAGCACTTACCATTGATACCGGAAAGAAAATAATGTCAACGCTTTTGATATACCACGTCAACTCACTGTAAAAGTGATTTAATAAAGATCCAGGGAGCACCAACCATCAGCACATAAAAGCATTTTCAACTTGAGTATTTTAGTTTAGAGTTGAGATAATACTATAAAACCCTAAATCAGTTCCTAAATTGTCAACAGCAAAACCCTAAAACCTCTCCCGCTTTTGTCTACAATGAAACCCTAAATCCATTCTCGTTCCCCACTATTCTAGTGCAAAATAAAAACAAAAGATGAAAATTACCTGCAATGTAGGCGCAACGGAGAGGAAGGTGCAACGAAACGGAACTTTGGAGATGAACACTGAAGCTGAATGCAACGACCGAGACGGGAGAGATAGAGATTGAGAAACGATGAGCCAGAGAGTGAATACGAGAGTAAGTCTTTAGTTCGGTTGGATACAACAAACACTCCTTCACATACATCGCATACATATATACTAAACTAAAATATCTTCTCTTGTTTTTACTAAACCCTTTTTTTATAATTGTCTATAAAAAAGGATTTAACAACTTTTTTCTTTGAAAAATTTGATCGTTTCTTTTAGGATAATCCCTTATTATCCATAGTTTCATGCATAAAATGATCAACTTCAACATCAACTTCCCAATAAAAGTCATACCTCTCACCAACAAAACAAAATTATCATGTACTGTCACTAAATTCATCAACAAATACACATACTATTCGTACAACATTTTACATAAAAAAAAATATCATAAAAAAACATTGTTCTTCATTCTTCTTAGAAGCATTTCTTTGCCTCCTCTTTCAATTCATTCCATTCATTTTGTTAAGGTTAAACCATGACTTATACTTTTTGTTTTGTTATATATGCTATATTTTACGTTAATTAGAAATAAAACTATTTTATAATATATTAATTAAGATAATCCTTATTTTATGTGCCGTTTTTTTAAAAGAGTTAGGTTTGAGCTGTTTTTCTAATATTAAATTATTTACGTAAAAGTTTTTGAAAGAAAAAAAAAATCACTCATTGTATTTTTATGGTGCTCTTGAAAAGAAAAAGAAAAATATGGTAAGAAAAATTAAAATTATTTTAAGGTATTATTGAAGATACCACCTTTCATTTAAAAAAATCCTAAAACACACCACAAACCTTGGTTTTAAACAAAACACACAGTTTCCGATTCCTTCCCTCTGTTCTGAGCTCAGACCAACGTGACTCATGTGACTCGCATTCACTCCTTTCCCATTCTCTCTCTTCTTTCTCTCTCTACACTTCGGATTCTCAAATTACGTCACGCAACCATGACGTCACTTTTCCGGCGCTCCCCCGCCGCCGGCTCCGCCTTGTCTTGCGGGCAAATTCGCCTCCTCTGTCCGCCGAGCACCGCCGCGGTCCGCTACGGCTACTCACCTAGGAGGCCGAGAATCGAGCTCCGCCTGGCGAAGCCGCCATGCGCCGCGAAGTACGGCGGCGCATGGGCGAGATCGGGATTAGAAGAGGAGGGAGAGAAGGCGGGACCGCGCTTGTGCGCGGTTGAGGAGTTCGCGCCGGAGAGTGGGAGGAAGAGCGTGAATCGTTCGGCGGAGGTGATTATCGCCGCCGCGGTGACGGTGGTTATGGGGGTCGGAAACAGAGTACTGTACAAGCTCGCGTTGGTTCCTCTGAAGAACTATCCGTTCTTCCTTGCTCAGCTTGCGACCGTCGGGTACTTCATTTTACTCAATGTTTGTGTTTCTTTGTTCTAGTTGAATTGATTAATTCGGTGCTTAGATTTTAATTTAATTACGTATTTGGTTATTTATGATTCGGTTTAAATATATGTAATGGAGCTCTCACATTTTAGTTGAGAAACAAACAACTTCTTCAATCTTTTTTGTTGGGTTTAACAAGATTATTTTTGTTTTTTAGTTACTATTATTGCTAATGGAAAACACAGTGCATTTATATTTTTAGGTAATATCATAAGCGAAAATTGAAAAATTGAGAGAAAAATATTGAATAGAAAATGGAACCGCATTCACGGGTAAGGACAAGTGGGAAGAAGAAAGGGTACAAAATTGAATAGAGAACAGGAAATATAGAATCTGTTGTAGTGTGCAGATAGAGGGTAAAATAGATAGAAATGTATAAACCAAAATGGTTTTTGCTTTTATTATTATTGTTATATTAATTTATTATATATCCTTATTAACTTTGAGTATGTTCATGTTTTTCGCTCTTTTACTGCTACTTAACTGTTTAATCAGGACTGATTTTGTAGCGTGTCAAATTAATTGTTTGTTTTCATCTTTCTATTCTTACCAAGAAATAAAAATTGTGAAAAGGCTGAGCACTATACGTGTTTTTCTATTTTGGTTTTGGAGGTAGTGATTTGTGCATTGTTTTGCAAATATCAATTTGATGGGTCCTACCCGACCCTTTTCGTGTGGGTCAGAGCATTATTTGTGGCTGACCACTATATTTCTTTTCTATTTTCGGGTGAATATTGAGGAACGAGTTTTAGTTTCTAGTGTTCAGTATTTGGTAGAAAAGGGAACTGTTAGATGTGTAAGGTCAGGTAAGAATTTGGAGTCATTCCGTAATTTCTGTTGTTAGATAAAAGTGTACAGCAACAACATTGTGTTTTGATTGGATTATAAATAAAATAGAAAAAAGAAATTTAGAAATAAAGTATCTGTGATTTTTTTTTAATTGTTTGGATTGATGAAAAAAGAAAATCAAGAATTTAATGATTTTTTTTATATTAATGGCTCATTTTTATTACATTATTTAAAATTGAAATTGTTACAAAAAATTGTTTATTCATCTTAAAAAGTTGTTATATGGGTATTGATGGAACCAATTTCATGTCTAGAGGGGTTGATGCAATTTTCACGAGACCCATATTCCTTCCATATCAAGGATAACCAAACAATGGAAGTTAATTTTTCTATCCTACTTATTTCATTCCCTCCTATTTTTTATTTTATATTTTTCACTTAAAGCAAACAATGTGGGTAAAGGGAAAATTATAAGCTATCTTGCAGTTGTGGACACTGGAACGGTCATACGGAAACAAGCATTAGTTTTAAAATGTTATAAAACTATGAAGATTAAAATGACCAATCCTTTTAGAAACCTGGATTAACAAATATTTTATTCTATTATATTTTTCTGCCACATATTTATTTAATTTATTTAATTTATTTTGCTATAATCTGGCACCGTGCAATCCTATCTGAGAAGAAGTTGCTTTTACAGGGTAGATACCATTAAGTGTCACATTAGTCATAAAAATAAGCTCTTAAAAGTGTAAATTGTTAGTCAGTTTATAGCATGTTTTGATGAGTTTAGGATGTACGCAATAACAAATTCATGTTCAAAAACCTTAAATGATGCCGTAGCAAGTATATCTTGCTTTAAGTTGATCCATGTCCGGCATGTCCAAACATGCCATTACTCCAAAATTCAAAAAAGTTCCATGACTTGTGATAACATTAAATACTTTTAAACCTTGTTTTAAATTTCTGTAATTTTGTGATTAATATAAGAACTCATTACACTTTGAGGACTAAAATGATGTTTATCCATTTTTTACTCTATTCAGTAGTATGGAATGCAGTCTATCTTGAAGGTTTTAGTGTTTACAAGAGTTATTATAACTATAATGATATTTTCTTTCTTTCAGATATGTAATTGTATACTTCTCTATTTTGTCTATCCGGTATCGTATGGGCATTGTCACTGACGAGATGTTATCAATGCCTAAAACTCCATTTATAGTTGTTGGTCTCTTGGAAGCTCTGGGTGCTGCCACAGGAATGGCAGCAGGAGGTAATGTTGTCCTGAATTATTTTTCTGTTTCATGTCAAATACTTCTGACTTCTCCATATAATCAAAATGCTTATGTGCCACATTTTGTGATTGTTTTAGTCGATTCCATCAAATTTCATGTTTTCTTTTTGTAAACTAAAAAAATTATTAAGACCAAGAAGAAAATAGAAAAGAAAAGCAGCTGGAGACTATTGAGAATGACTATTTATTTTAGAGTGAATCTACGCACACTGCAACTTCTGTTAGGAGAATAAATTAAATCTTATAATCTTTAACAACAGAAATTTATCATAAAATACAGTATCTTTACTATTAGCAGTTTTGTTTAAAATGCAAATGGTTTTTATGGAGTTTTAGTATTATCAATTGTAGTTTTTCTGGTTGAATTAAAAACATTAGTTACTATAAGATGTGATATATTTTGATGATTTTTTATTTCATTGTTGTTCACATTTTATGTTGTCTCCTTCGAATATAATTTATAATGGATCTTTTCCTGCTGTCTCTTCCATATTTTGTAAATACTGTTGGAGATAGGAAGATAAATGATTGGATTGTACAATTCTGATTAATTTATAAAATGTTCATTTCTGAATTTCTTTTAATTATTTGTTTCCCTCTATTATATCAGCAATGCTATCTGGAGCATCAATTCCAATTTTGTCTCAGGTAAAAACCATCAGAATTCATTGTTCTTTGCCTTTTGTTGATAAATGCTGCTACTTCTACATTTATATTGCATTGCTATAATAGAATAAAAATTTCAGAATTATTCAGACTTTAGATGTAAATGAAAAGTAATTGAAAATGTAAATTTTTTTCTATTAGATATGTTCATAGAAGTTGATCATGGAGTAATTACCACCTAAAGAAGCACGATTGTGTGACATGCTTTATGTAACCACCAAAAGAAATTCACAGGTCCAAGCGTAAAACAGTTCCCTTGAGAACATGGTGATAGAATGTAACCATCTTGATCTAACCTATCAAATTAATTAACTTATCTTTATTATCTTGCAGGCTTTTCTTGTGTGGCAAATTCTCCTCTCATTTATTTTTCTTGGTAGGCGATATAAACTCAACCAACTACTTGGATGCTTTCTTGTGGCAATTGGTGTAATTCTCACTGTAGCAAGGTCAGTCCATGTTAATTTTGTAGATGCTAGGTTACGTTGACTCATTTAACTGCACTCTTCAACCGTGAACCTTTAGGCAAGAGAACTTGGTCTACAATGATATTGAACATAAATCAACATATAAATCTGAATGGTCACATACATTCTGCCACAATTAATGGTTGCTCACAATTAATGTAAACTGTGTTTATGCTTCTGGTTTTCTGATTTTAGACCTTTTTACTTTGTAGTGGATCTGGTGCTGGACACTCATTGAAAGAGGCTGGTATATTTTGGAGTCTTCTAATGATAGTTTCATTTTTATTCCAAGCAGCTGATACTGTTCTGAAGGTGGTTGTCTATTTTAGTGATTGTTTCATGTTCTGAGATTTTGAATTGTTTCCTTATGGTGACTCATGACTTTTTCATACTCTGTAGGAAATAATTTTTTTGAACGCAACTCGAAAACTGAAGGTGCGTACATTGATTAATCATTCATATGTAATGTAAATATGACTTTGGAAATGGAACGCATAGCACATGGCTATTTTGGACTAATAGTACTGCTGGCGCACTGGGTAACATAAGACATATGCCTCAAACTTCAATAGAGAAAGAACGATGTCACTAAATTCACGTAGAAACTCCCCAAAAGTAACTGAAAACTATTGGCTAAATTTTTTGAAACTTCTTACAAATCAGAAGTCAAAATACACATGGCTGATAGACTTATTTATATTGGGAACTAAAACGATAAACCCTTTTGTCATTCAAGGTTCTGAGATGAAAACCATCCCTTTTTGTATGCTTTTTAATTATTGTAGTTACACTTTCTGATATGATAATGTTGTAAACAATATCCAATGTTTTCTGAAACAGGGGGGTTCTCTAGATATGTTTGTTGTTAATTCATTCGGATCTGCATTCCAGGTGCATTGCAATGGTCATGAAATTTTCTATTTTTTTTTTCTATTTAGGATATAATTAAAAATGGATGCCTAAATACATGATGCTATGCTGACTGTAGGCACTGTTCATATGCCTTCTCCTCCCCTTCTTATCAAAATTATGGGGCATCCCCTTTAGTCAACTATCAAACTATCTTAAAGATGGCGCTGCCTGCTTTCTGAATGTTGGGACACTGTCAAGAGGTAAGTAGCTATTTTCTTTTCCATACTGTCATTTCTTACAGAAGGTGATAACCGAAGACTTTCTTTTGGTTCTCAAATGGTGTTATCTTAGAATCAAAGTTCATCAATAATATTGATGACCTAGATCTACCCTCAAGTTAAAAGGAAAGATTATTTTCCCTTCAAATATCTTAGTCTTTTGGTTTTCATACATTTTTCAGCTGTTATGTGAAATTCTTAAGCAAAACCTAGTGTTGTAGTAGCTTGCATGCATTTTTCTGATCATATAGTCCTTGGGGGAACCTACACGTATTCTCTGTTTAAGTAGATGTAAGACAAAGTACTTGGATTGTAAGTTGAATGTGCAGACGTTGAGTTAGGATTGAAAATTGAAGAATAGGATATTATACCATACCACAAAATGCACAGTTTAGATGTTTTGCATCTATATTACAAAGTAATATCTAGGAGTGCTTCAAGGGTTATTTGTGATCAAAATGTGTCGCTCAAACTCTGAAGGAAAATTTTGATATACAGCCAAGAGCCAAAGATGAGGACGTTGGAATGGATGAGTAGACATACAAGAACATGATAAGATTGGGAATGATTTCAATGAAGGTATTAGAAGGAAAGTAGGAGAAACACATGTTAAGGAGAGATAGTACCTAAGATGGTATGGCCATCTGAGAAGAATAAATACAGGAAGAAGCCAAAATAAAAAGAGTTGATCAAATGGTGAATAATCCAATAACTAAGGGTAATTAGAAACCAAATGAACTAATTGAAACAATTAGCAGAATTATAATTTATATGCCTTTCCAAATATTTGGCTTTTTATAGAATGTAATGGCATAATTTGATGTATGTAGCAAAATCCACCAAGTGGGAAAAGGCTTGTTGTTCATTGGAACATATTAGTGTCAGATTATTTTTTCTCCTTTTCTTTGTGCTTCGTTTTTTTTTTTTTTTTTTTAAAAGTTTCAATACTTTTTTAAACCTAATTTATAGAAAGTCTGGCAGCTTTTGATATATATGATTATTGATAGGGTTAAGCCTTAGGGTTTGGTCGTCATTATCAATGCTGACAGTGGTAGATGGTAGCTAATTAAATAAAATGTTATTACATTCACATAATTATGGATATTGTAAACTGGTCTGGGCCAGGTAGGTTTCAAATCCAATTTTTAGTTTCTTTTTTGTAATTCTAGTAATAAAAAATTGCAGAAAGTAATTTTGCATTCGAATTGGTTTGTAGGATGTGACGGTGCGCCCCTGCTGCCCTTGTTGTTTATTGTTGTTAACATGGGCTTCAATATCTCATTGCTTCATCTCATCAAGATCTCTTCAGCTGTTGTCTCTTGTCTAGCCTCCACATTTTCAGGTATTTGATTTGTTTCTTTCAAAATATATATACATTAATGAGGAAATTATTCATGAGACATATAAAGTGAATAATAGTAATGTCTCAGTGGAGAAAAATGGACAACTGTAACCCGTTACAAGTAGGAAATCATGGGTACAATGTTGAAATATTGACCAAAGTCAGAAGGAACGGTTAATAGTTAGCCAAAACCTAGCTCTATTAATGTTGACTACATGCATATGAATTCTCAAAAATGATAAAAATTACTCAAAATTAACTACTATTCATAATTTACAATAAAAAGTCATAGGTGTCTATCATCAAAAGTCAAATACAAGTTTTGTAGATAGGAATCATCAATTATCACAATCTTCTAAATCCAAATTCTCTTTATCATTTTCACAATTATTACATCTATAGATTTCATCTTTGGTAATTAAAATCTCAAAAATAGTCTCTAAAAAATTCCCAATGTATTTGTTCATTGGACATTTGGGAATCAACACTATATAATGCTATAGTGGCCACTATACAGCTACTCTTTTATGATTTTGTTCGCCGATGCTAACGATTTTGTTGTTACAATCATGTGTGGCTTTTGAATTAGAAATACCATGTAAATTGTAAGATCATACAATTTTGAGTTAAATTTCAATTTTAACTACAGTGATTATAAGAGTTAGTCACATGTTTTAGTCTGCATTTTGGTGCATAACATTATTGGGTGCCATTTTAAATAGTTTCTCTGAAATGTGGACTTATGCTATAAATTTGACCGTAAACATCGTGGGATACTGAGTAAACATACTGGAATACGGAGATAAGCTAAAAGGAGCTTATGGAAGTCATAAGTTATTTTCGTAGCTCCCGTCTTTGACTTCAAAGATTTTCACTATATTGGCCTGAATTTGAATACATGGGTGTGTGTGTGTATTTTGAAGAAAGGCTTGTTGAGTATAGTGATTTCTATGGTGGGTGTCTGGAGGTATAGGCGATTTTTCTTGCTTTAGAAGAGGAGGGATTTGCTTAAATATGAAAGTGTTATTTTCTTTTTACCCATTTTTTGTAATTTTACAATCTATTATAAATTCTTGGTTATTGAAAATTCTAAGGAAAATTTAACTGAAGTGGTTCAATTTGGGTTGTGGCAGTTCCAATAGCGATCTATGTGTTCACGCTGCCATTGCCATACCTCGGTGTTGGGCCTTCTCTTCCAGCAGGCTTTGTTGCAGGGGCCGCCATTCTTATCATGGGGTTACTCATTTATGCATGGACCCCTTCAAGTGCTTCTTCCAGTACATCCATCACAGCATCCACCTAGAGAAGCTTGGAGTTGCCCCAAGTCCAAAAGGATATATAGGTATAGCTTGCACCAACCCTCATTACAAGCAATGAATGATTCAGCTCCACACTTTTTGTGATTGATGATGATCACAAGAGATACACTTTTCTTTTAATAAAGTGAGATATAGTCCTCTCAGAAATTAAGAAACGGAAAGTCAAATCTTCCTCAGCTTGCCCCAGTAAATAACAAACCACGTAGTTCTTTTATCACTCTCATCTAAGGATAGATCTAGTTCAAATTTTGTTTCAATTTTGTAATGATAATTTTGAAAAATGGAGTGGAAAAGTATCTCATTAGAGGAAATATGAGAATGTCTTGTAGGATTTCTAGTGTTTTCTTGTTCTACCTGAGGTTTTCCAAACTCATTCGGCTAGAGTTTTGTGGACTAATCTCTCTAGAGGTTTGACAGATATTGAATAAGCTGGAAGGGTGGCAAAACGTGACCCGTTTTGACTTGGCCCGTGTTTGGCCCGTTGAAAACAGGTCAAGACGACCAGCTCCTTTACACAGTACGGATTAGAAAATGGAATCCGTCTCGTCATGTGTCAGGTTGACGGGCTAATGGGTTATTCCATTTGGCCCGTCCTTTTTTTATTAAAGAAAAATAAATTGTTTTTTTAATTTGATTACTTACTAAATTATTGATTAGAAGAGAAAAGACAAAAAGGAGAACACTACATTGATATATAGAGATAAAATTTATATATTTATTCATGAAAATAAACTCTTAAAAATTTGGATTTCATTATTCATGATGAAGAAAAAAACAAAAAACATTGATATGGGTTACGGATTAGTTCATTTTACTTGATATTGAAGGGTCACGGGTCAGTCGGCGGCTTACTCGTCCTGGAACCTGACCGGCCACATAGGCGGGTTAATACGGGTAACTGGTCAAATTCTTAATTCAACCCACCCTTTCTACGGGTCATCCATTTTGCCACTCTTGATAAGTTGATGCTCTTTATTATTTAGTAAACTCAGTGTACTTTGACATCTTCGTTAAACTTTTTCTTTTAATAAATTCATATTAGATATCGTTATCTAACTTAACATCTTAGTTAAGTTGGTATTCTTTTTGAATTTTGGCTTTTTTTTCTTTCTTTTTTTTTTGCATTTTGAATTCAGGAATTGAGGTTTGAACCTAAGTCATTTTGGTTCAGTAATGCGAGTCAAGTAGGTCAAATTTTTATATCTAAAATATACTTTTAAAGTTAAGCATGAGAAGTTATACTTAATGTATAAAATTTATATATTTAATTATTGTCACTAATGTAATAAAAATAAATACATATTTTAATATAATTATAATTATAAAAGATATTGTATGAATTTAAAGAATTGTCTGTTTGTTCTTTTAGAGTTTTGAATTGATCAATGATAGAATCAAAACTAAATTTTCAACTATTCTTTCTTAGTGTACATACCATATTGTCAATAAGAAATTCATCTTCTAAGATTGATTCAATAAGTCTTTACTATCTTTCATTGCATTATTATGTGATGAATAATCATAGTGCCATATCTTCATCTTTAAAAATAGTTTTTTTTTATCACCTTTAAAAAATGAATATATTATTTTATTTTTCACTAATATACCTATTTAAAAAGAATTAAAATTTAAAATAATATATTAGAAACTAATAAAAAATTACGAGACGTAATTAGTAAAAGAAGTTATGATAATCAAACCATAATTAAAAATCGATTATAATTAAAACCCATGAAAAAAAAATTGAAAATACCAAATTTTTTATATAAATGTACAAAAATTTTTAGAATACCAAATATATAAAATTTATCAAAAATATATCAAAGTTTTAAAACTATTTTTTAAATTATATATAATTAATTAATATATAAAAAAAAGTTGGAGTCAAGACCCCTCCTTGTCTCTCCCAAGCTCCGTATACTATGGTGCACAGATACGATATGTGTATCAGATATGACACGTATCCGATCGATACGTTTATTTTTAAAATAATATGATACGATACGTGATAGATACGTGATATGTGAATAATGAAAAATGTAAAATAATTTTTACAAACATAGTAGATATATGATTGTTAATGTGTCAATTCAAATTTTCTAATTAGAGACCAATTATTTTGGTAGTCAAAACCTTGTAGTTAAGTTCGTGACCAATTTAAAAATTAATTCATTATTGAAACTATTTTAATTATCAATTTAGAGATCGATTATAATTTTTTGGAACTATTTTAGTTGTCAATTTGGTCACTATATAGTGACTAATTAGTTTTTGTCACTAAAATTGGTCATTATTCAAAGATTTTATTGTAGTGTACAACTACTTTATAAATTAGATACTTCATTGATAAGTATCGTTAAAGTATCCTAAAGTATCGGACACGATACGTGTCAGATACGGATACGTGACCCAAGTTAAAGTATCAGTGCATCATAGTCCGTATATATATATATATATATATATATATATATATATATATATATATATATATATATAT
>Ga0099823_1000944_pt1 | contig 22167 bp, 27 predicted proteins | sample CowpearedBW_FD_76831 | JGI IMG/M metagenome (GOLD analysis project Ga0099823, IMG submission 76831) | Root nodule microbial communities of legume samples collected from California, USA - Cow pea red BW | ecosystem: Host-associated > Plants > Roots > Nodule | place: USA: California | collected...
GAGAGAGTGTTGAGAGTGAAAGGGGTGTGCCTTGAGAGCAGTAGGAGCCAAAGCACAGAAGTCATGCATCTGAAACTCACATTGTTGGCAGACAAACCTCTTTCCAGACCCATATTCCTTGCAGCCTACACAGTTGAATAGGTCAGGGAGATCCACCATTGAAAGAGGATGCTGAGGGTGGCTGAAGTGAACAATTTCCTCCCCAAATATCAGTTGTGGAGAGGTTGGAAACTCCACTGCTGGAGGAGGTGATTTTTTAGTCACAAACCCAGTGTAATATTGCTCACTGGGTGCTGTGAATTGGTGCTTTTCCATTTCCGGTGAACACTTTTCAAGCCTATAGCTTTTGCTTTTCTTCACTTGCCTCAGACTCTTCATCATCATATATGGATCAGACCCTTTGCTCTTCAATTTGGTGAGTGGTGCACAACAAATGCCCCCACCTATATGTATAAATTTGGCTACAAAAAGCTAATTGCACTGTTCATGTCTTTGGAAAATTAAAGACCTAATTGTTGACATTAAGAAGATGCCATGCATCAAAGCATCTTGCATGTGTGTGAGACATGAAATTTTTGTTTACGCATGACGCTTGGTGCTTTTGCCACCTTCTGCTGCCCTGTAACTTGTACTCTTTTTCTTCTCTCTATGGACCTCTCCAATTAATGCTTATCTGTTAAAATATTATGTCTGCACTTTTAAGGATTGTTTTTTCTTTTAAGAAAAAATAAAATAAAATTCTTATTTAAGAAAAATTAATTATATAGTTTTGGTTCTTGAGAATGACAAGTTATTTTATATTCCATTTGAATTAAGAAAGTTATCTACTTTTATATTAATTGATAATTTTATTAACATCTTGTAATTCTATTTATGTTAATGCTTTTTTTTTCTTAATTGAAACTTGATATTAAAAATAAGAACTTGATATTTTGAGATAATTTTATATTAAATAAGATAAAAAATTTAAATTTTATTTATGCTCAAATAGGTTTATTCAAAAGGGTCACATTAAAGATTTAAGATTTAAATATACTAATTGAAGATTAAGACATATCATCTTCATACTTATTACTATCAAAATTTAAACTTATTAGAATTAATAATAACAATATAAATCACTTAATGGGAGAAATTAAACTAAGAAAATTTCTCGTTCAAAAGTAAACGATTATATTTATGCATAAGAATAAATTACTCTCATACTTAAATTAATATGTGTGCATACCACGTAAGAATTTTTATTTAATAGACACTAGATTTCATCCAAAACGCATATTTTTCCCACGTTATTGTTTTTTTTTTCAACAGTGGATGTGCCTATCATTTTCAATCACCCTCATCATCCATTCAAAAAAATAAAATAAAAAAAATTATACATCTTTCCATTTAAAACCATATTTTTTAAGAAATAATAATATTTTGAGAATCACATCTATCACTAACATTATTTTGTGAATTATCCTTAATAAGGACTACAATACAAGAATGTGGTAGCAAATGACATGAGCCAAAATGGGATTTGACAAGGGACCCAAACAAATAGGCCTAGTTTGCTGGAAATACAAAAATGTCACCGCGCCATTATATACTTCGGTTATTGGATAACCGAGACATATAAGACGAGTTAAAAATAGTAATATGCACTAGTGAGGATGTCAAAACCACTTGATGCAAAAGGTTATTTGTGTCGGTCAAAGGATGACAAATAATAGCTTCCCAGTTATTGTCGACTAAACCTGCACAAAGGAAAAAATAATATAATAATCAGTAAAAGATGCATCGGTCAAGCTCACGCATGATAGAAATATAAAAAATATTTAAAACACCATTCGTCACTTTGGACGATGCAAACTGAGATAATTATTTAATATATAACGTGATAGCGTCGGTTTTGCATCGGCTAAGCCCACACAAATGAATGTGATTTTAGAAATGAAAAATCTATTTTGCTACACATCCATAACCTATTTTAGCCAATTCATTATAGTCCACCATATCATTTAATTCATTCAAAATTGAAATTGCAAACATAAAATTAAGTTACATTGATACTTAGATAGTTAAGAGATCAAAATATAATGGTCGCGCATAATCCATCGAAGTCCAAGAAACACATAATACCATAATAAAAGTTTAAGATGTTTATAAATAGTCTAGTGCATTGTCATTATAGTCTAAATTATAAAACTAAGCCTAATGAACCTAGTAAGAGTGAGATCCAAGCCACAATCCACAATGGAAGAGAAGGATTACACTGAAACTTGTAAAATGAAAAACAAAAATGTAAGACATTAATATGTAAAGCTAGTTTATGAGTATATACAATTTGAACAAGAACAAAGGTGTACGATCTTCAAGTCTTCAGCATAATGTGGATGCACATGACTGGTGCCTGTTGAAGTGTTTGCAGCATGTTTCTCTAACACAATAGCTAACTATCGCTTGATCAAATTCAATTGTTCTTGCACGAGAGTATATTTCTTATCAGTTTCATCAGCTCTCACAGTGGCTTGTTTTACTTCTTCTTGAAGTTACTCTATCTTAAGCAATTGTCCCTATGTTGGATGAATTGTGCGAGCTAAAGTAGGAGGTTGAGTGAGGGATGACACATCATGATGAATGTTGGCAGCCAAGTTCTCAATGCCACAAACTCCGCCTCTACTTTTCCTTCCAACAACATCCTTCCAACATTGAATCTTTGTTGTTGTTGTTGTTGTATGTGTTGTTGAACTATTCGACTCCATGTCCTGTACAAGCTGGTGATATGTCTCCTATTCATTCATAATATTTGAAAATTGTTAGATTTTATAGAAAAAACAAAAGTAAACCAATTATTGACAACCTACATATGTTTCACGTGTATGTGTATCTACCTAGGCACCATCCTTTTTCTTGTGAGTGACAAGAAATAAGTCATATGGATTCACAGGACGACCATGTTTGCACTCTTCACAAAATTTATGCAATTGGTAAGGTTATATCATCCACCATATAGAATGTTCAATAATGTAAGCAAAATTGATACACGTGTTAAAGAAAACTTACCAGTCCCAATGCAATCTCAAGGTGAGATTTGCGTCCTATAGAGTGTAGTATTCCATATGTAGCTAAAGCTCTGTTTGTTTTATTCTAAGAATATACATCTTTGAAATCTTTACTCTCCTAATAGTTGAGCAATTGAGTCTTAGCATGTTTACCCATCCAACTAGGTTTCTTCATTTTGGTGAGCATATCACAAAGGGGTTTTCTGACTTTAGCCTCATACAATTTTTTGAATCTGCCAATCATGCTTATGTGCCTAAGTAATATGAGACTACAAAAATAGAAAAATATAAGTAATAATTGCTCTATAATATCATAATTGATATAAAATATATTCTATTACCTTAAACTATGTCCACCATTTAAGTTAAACATCTTCAGGGACCTCCTTATAATGATGGTATGAGCCCTTGAAGTGTGCCCTTATTGCCTAGCCATTTACCTCTCTAGCATGGTGATTAGGTGTCCACCTACACAAAAAACGAAGACATTTTTTAGTATCAAGTACATAAATTACAATGAAAATGAAATAACACAATCCACTTACCCTTTTCCAATGGGTATAATAATGACCTTGCCATGTTCATCACATTGCAACTCCTCAGTTGGTAAATTATGGTCCAAAGGAGGTTCAATAGATGGGGAGGGATCCACTATTACATTAATTAGGATCTAGAAGGATGAGGTAGGATTTGGACTACAGGAGCTAGATGGAGACTATATGAGTTAGGGTAGATTGAATAGAAGCATCTGGAGTGGTAGAAGTGACAATAGAGGTTAATAGAGTAAAGGTCTGAAAAAGATTACCAAATGGCACTCCAAAGTGTGGAGAAGCTTATGAAACCCTAGCATGTGGGCTTGTAGGGTGTAAGGGAATGAGAGAGCATATGTTGTCTGGCTGTGTAGGGGTATAGTGGAATCAAACATCCTAGGTTGTTGACCTATGGACGAGATAGAAGAATCCTAGTGTAAGACCCGTGAAATTTAATTAAGTAAATAATTAATTAATAAATGCGGGTAGTGAGAGCCTTTATGGCATTAAATGTTAAGTGATGTGATGTGGAAAAGTACTAGCTTAAGTGGTTAAGAGTACTTTATTGTGTGAAAAGACTTGGGTTCGAGTCCTATGTATGTCATTTGTGTGTTATCTAATTTTTATTATTTTTCGTATGCCTGATCATATTGACTGATGGTATAATCTTAGGATTTCATAAATTATCATGAAACATGAATTGGTTGAGTGGTTGTGCATTGACTTTGTGATTGAGTGGTTGTGGATTCAAACCTTGGTTAAACCAAAGTAAACTATTTTTTTGCCAATTTTAGTTTTGGGCATGAATGTGAAGGGGCAAGGAAAACCCTAGCTGAAGGAGCAGCCAAGGGGAGCTGAAAAATAGTTCATTATGATTCATTGAATGGCAATTACCCTTAACAATTAACCATTTTCATTTTGGCCAAATTAACTCTAATTAAGGTACAATTAAAGAGGCAAATGAATGGTGAGAGAAGGGGGAATTGAGGGTTAGGGGAGTTTAATTCTATGTATTGTATGCCAATTATATGATTTTGTGCTATACTGGATGAATGGGTTATGTTTTTCGGAGTTTTGTTGAATCTTGTCGCGTTTCTAGAAACTTCCAGAAACCGCCTGGCGACGTTGAAGGCCTGCCAGGCAACTCATGTCTCCAAAACCCATTTTCTGTGTTTTCTTCTATGGACCGCCTGGCGGCTAGATGTTGTCCGCTAGGCGACACGAACTAGCTCGCCCAGTTCTCTCGGGTTTTTGGTATTTCAGTGATGTGGGGACGTTTGGAGTTGGTTTTCGTGAGATGAGTACGATTGGTATTTTGGTTTATTATCCGTAATTGCTTAATTGGTGGAAAAATTGCATAAAACCTTCACATGAATTTGAGATTTAGGGTCCATATTGGGATTGGGAATGAATAACATGGATGATATTTATGATTGATGCACTGTTTGTGTGGAATTGATGATAACATGATTAGATTATGAAGCCTGGATGTTGTGTGCATGTGAAAGCATGTCAGCCTGAAGGTGGACATTGAAATCAGAGTGTTTGCGAGTCACACTGGGTATGGGAGAAATCTGGCAGAACCCAACTGGTCACGCACCGCCTGGCGGCATCTGGACTGCAGCCAGGCGACCTGTTAGAGCAGTGGCATCTTGAGTGGCTTTGTGACTTGCGTTCTTGGGGTTATGGCTCGAGGGTCTTTGTTCATGAAATGGGATAGTTGTTAAAGGACGTATAAAATTGAACATGTGATGGAATTAAATGTTAGTGTGTATAAGGATGAGTCTTACGAAGTCAAATGCATGAAAGAATTAAGGGATTATGTATTGAATGTGGTAAATTGTGTATTTGTAATGTAATTATGTATTTCTTTGGGATATTGAGTTACAAAGGGAGTTAACACGTGCCAATGGGAAAAAGGAATGAATCCTGGATTACTTGCATTATATTTAAGTATAAGTATGGCTTGGACTGTGAAATTATGATTAATAATGCTTTGAAATGTTGTTATGGGAGTATTATTGGGGTCTGTTTAAGTATAATTGTATGATAATTTATGTATGAGTTGATTGGGGGGCCAATTAAGGCCTGATTAATGTGCCAAAAACTAGTAGCACTACGCTACTGGTATGGCGCCTGGCGGCTCACCCTGCACCGCCAGGTGGAAGACATCTAAAATAGTGGTAGTGGCCACTGAACATAAGTGGTGCCTGGTGGCACAGAATGGTGCGCCAGGCAATTTGCTTGGATTTCACCCGACGGCGCTTTGGCAACGTCAAGCAGATTCGATTGCGGCTGGAAACTTTGTTTGTGATGTTAGGCTTGATGGACTAAGTCCATAGGCGATCTGGGATGTGCTTGGTTGGTGACATGAGCGAGGAGTTCGTGTAGGGTGGACCGCATGCAAAACAAGAACGGTTTAGTTCACTGGAGGTACCCTTGTTGGGATGAGTGAGCGAGGGAGTTCATATCCTGCTCAACTTGGGAATGCTACGAGCGAGGGAGTTCATAGTAGGAAAGACGGGTATGCGTGTCCAGGTCCGAGGAGTTCAGATTACGGGCGAGGGAGTCTGTGGAGCAAGACTATGAGCGGGATAGGCTCGTAGGTTGGACCCCGAGCGAGGAGGTTCGTGGAAGCACGAGAAAGTCCCATGAATAAGAATACATGCATAAGCTCATAAAGGTTATTAGTGTGAGAAAATGGGTATTTCATTGTTTTAAAAGTTAAATAATTACGAGATATTTGGGTGGGTGTATTTCATATTTATTTTCATCTATGCGCATATCTCACCCTATCAGTTTGTATGTGGTGATGATCGAATAATGTGTTATTTGGGAGTAGATGATGTAACAGGTGAGCCATGAAATATGTAGTGATGGAGTGTGAGAGCAGGAGAATTTATAAAGATTTGCTTGTTTTATATGTGAAACTTTCATGTAATCTAAGTATTGGTTTTATTGCTTTAGTTTTTTTAATTTTAAAGACCGAATATGGTTGTTTTGTCTTATATCGCGAACTTTAGATTTACGTTTTGAAACTTTTCTCGTGTTTGGGAAAAGACTTGAAAAATAAATGAGATATTTTATTTAATTAAATTATTTACTTTATTCTATTTAAGTAATATCTTATTAGGATGTTACACCTAGGATGTCGACTTACGGAAAGGATAAAGGAATTAAACATCCTAGAATGGCAAGACAACCATGCATGGCTCTCGCACTCCACGTCTAGATTGGTTCAGCGAGATGACCCTACCATCCCTTCCACACATCTAGGCATATTTCCTACATAAGGGAACATAAAATTGAAGTTTGCAATATATTTCTTTATCTGCCAAATTTAGTATAGCAAATGCAAGAGATGCAAATAAATATAACATAGACCTAAATTAATTATCTATTTTGTCACAAAGTTGAAGGGTGAAGGAAGGTCGTCACATACTCTCTCGCACAAGCCGCGTCCCTCATCGAAAGAGTTCGCCACTCTTCACCCAATCTCTGCAAATTGACTTGCTGCAAGGGGAAAAGAGGCATGTGAAAACTTGCGGTGAAGGAAAAGGATTAATTATGAAAATTTTCTCACCTAAATTAACCTATGTTTATTTACTTGTGGAGCCTATCTGTCGGCCATGTCATGACAACAATTTTTAAATTTTGTGCATCTGCCATCCAACTCAAATTAATAAAGCTCCCGTTTTATTAAGGTTTGCTGGAATAAATTTTGTTTTTAAATAATTTTTTTATAATAGTCTATTTTTCGTGGATTTAGCCGACGCATTGTGCGTTCTACATTGAAACATGATAAATACCTTTTCCATTTTGTAGATGTACCATACGTTATAAAATTATAATTGTTTGAGGAAGTTCAGTTTGAGTATCTCTACAGCTATAATTAATTTTAAACTAATATATTTTTAACCAATAAAATAATCCATACCCTGATAGTGTAAATTTAATCACAAACCATCACATAATGTATGTTTTTTAGTTTTAACAGGTTATAAATCATATCGATAATGATTTTTTATTAATTTATTTTGTAAATTATTTTACGCAAACAAACTCATTTTTAATTATATATATGTTTCTTGGAAAGCCAGCATTAGAACATCTGGTTTTGGTGCGAAGTGGGGGCCAATAAATTGAGATTTCTACGAAGTTGTTGAAATGAGATGAAAAAAAATTCGATACCCTGCCACCAAAGTCAAGATTTTCTTTGAAGCAATTGAATGTATCATTTGATTTCAAGATAAAATTAGGTACTTTGGTAAACTGATTTTTCCTTTTTATATTATATTTGAAGATTCACCTTAATTAGAGAAAATAATAAAATATAAATATAGATGAATGTAAATCTATAGATCGAATGAAATGTAAATTTTACTTTCTAAAAAGTATTAGAATTATAAAAAACTTATTCTAATAAAATTAGTTGAGTTACTTATCGAACCTCTTTTATTTTTACGATTGATATTCTTATCGTAAACGTTCTAATAATCATATAAAAAGAAATGTATTTATAGATTCTATGTATATCCAAATTATAATATATAAATAAATATAAGCTCTACTTTAATAATTTTATAAAATAATTTTAAATTTAAAGTACACTTCTGAAAAATCTAATTAAGCAATTGATTAATTTGCATCCATTATACGGTTTAATACAGTTAATTTTGTGAGTTGTGTTCCATATATATATATATATTTGAAGAATTATTAGATGCTCCTTTCAATCACTTGACTAAGTGTCATTGAAAGTGATTCCCAATTATTGTTTGTTTGAGTGTTGCAAGTGATTCCCATTTATATTATTCGTACATTTATTTGCTTTTTCCCATGTTGGCTTCGAGAAATCCACAAACCAAATAGAAAAAGGTTCAAAAACTTGAGATACGTATTCGGTATTCCTATCTTTAATCTTTAAGACTTTTAGCACCACAACAACTTTTCCACCATTTTTATACGGTGAAAATTCCACCATATTTTGCTATGTTGTCACTTTTTGTTTTGTATACTTAATAACACTTAACCCTATTGGGGAACGAAAATTCGTTACCTAACTCAGCTATATTTATGTTTCTTCCAGATAAATCTTTTAAGGTAGAATATTTTAAACGTTTGAATTGTGGAAACAAAATACTTACTACTATGCTGATTAACGAAATTCAAAGCTGAAACAATAGATTAATTATATAATAAATGCAGGAAGATGCAGCTTGAAAGAGCAATAGCAATCTAGATACCTCATTCATCTAGTTCAACCTAGATTCCTCTTTCTTTATCTCACCAGTTAAAAACATGTCAATTATTGTAGATTGAATTGATTAATTAGATTAATTTTACAGCATTTCTTTTATATTATTCATACACCACTTGTGTTAGATTCGCCACATCATTATTGTGCATATTAAGTTACCTGTTGGATCATTATCTAACTATTTGTAGACATTGATTTTTATATAATATATTTAGTTCGTGGTTAAAGATCTCATATTCTTATTGATACTAGCATAAATACAGTGTTGTCACACATGATTTTCAGTATTTTTGAAACATTTGTATTATAATATAAATTATTAATATTTATAAATTGATTAAGTTCACATGTAAAATAAACTTTTATTCGTTAATAAAGTTAAATATATTTTTACAAATATGATAAAAAACAAAAAAGATAGCAGTTTTATTCAATAAATCTAAAATAGCAGTTAACAATCATTATATTATAAAGAGTAAAATAAAAATATGAGTTTTCAAATAAGCTCATGGTAAATATCATTAAACTTTGATCTTATATTCACATGAAAATTTTTGTCTATAACTATTCATGTGTAGGGTCTTTCTGTCTCTATTTTTGGTTGTGTATTTTGGAGTAGCAGAACAAGTTTGTGGCTACTGTTTTAGTGTCATGTGCATCTTTTTAGGATCTTTTTAATCTTTGATGGATCTCTAGTTATTGACTGTCATGTCTTGAAAGGTTTCGATGTCAAGCTTTTGCATCATTTTATACATGTTATTGATCTTTTTGTAGAAGGGTTAGAACACCCTATAAGTGTTCTTCTTTAATTTATTCATTCTTTGTTGAAAAAAAAATCACATGAAAACTTCATTAAAATAAATGAAAATAAAAAAAATAATGTGAATAAAACATGAAAAGTCACATTGAACTTATGATAAAAAAAATTACACCTTAAGAAATATAGACAAATAAGATTTATTATGAAAATTTTAATATATTCAGGTTAAAAGAAGTATATCAATTCATTTTTAAAGTTTAAGAATCAAAATATATCAAGTTTGAAATAAAGATGAATCTCAATTTTGCGTCAAATTTCAAGAATTAAAAATATACTTAATCCTTAAATAAAAAAATAAAAAGAAAACATTTAACATTTTTACGCACTAAAAATACTTGTAAGGTTATTATTTGACTATCCGCCATTATATTGTTATCAATTCTGATCGATGACTTAATGATCGAAATAGTGTAAATGATTCAATTTAAAATAAGCTTGAAGTGATCAAATTCTTGGAGTATTTAAGATCTTTCCTTTAGCTAGTGCAATTGATGATGGTTTAATTAGTGGGTGATTTTGAAGATTATCACTACTAAAATTTTAAAGCCAGTTTAATATATTATTTAGTGGCGATTATAATCGCCACTATTTTTTCTCCCGTCAGTTAATTAACGGCCACAAAATTTAGCGCCACAATATTATTTAATCGTCGATTTATTGTAATCGCTAAAATAACCGCCATTAAAATTGATAAAGTCGGTTTTAACTACCTCTAATTTTTTCTAATTATATTAAATTAAATACTTAGTGGCAGTTATAACTGCCGCTAAGTCTACGAATTTAAAAAATTTGGTGGCAGTTATAACCGCCGGTAAATTTAAAAAATTTGAAAATTTAGCGGCGGTTATAACTGCCAATAAATGTAATCCATGAATTTAAAAATTTTAATGGTAGCCTTACTCTCTAGTAAAGTTATTAACATCATATAATCATATTGATATCACGAGATGTGCCTTGGACCACCTCAGGAGGTTAGGGAGGCAGGGATGGTGTTGGCACTTTTAAATGATATGCACGAGTTCAACGTTATACTTTTCCTGAAATAGAAGAGAAAAGTATATTTAACATGGAAAGCAAAGGAGGAAAATGAACCTCCACTGCCACAGATCCCCAAAACAATTCTAGAAAAGAAAATTCCTTTAAGAATAAAAATATACCAAAATTCAATGGTAATCCAATTAAAGGAGCTCACATGAGATTTACGTGATCTGGAAACCCATATAATTGCACTTCCTTCACGAGAGCATGTAATTATGTTATCATGATAAGACCTGAAATATTTAGTAATGAGAGAAGGGATACAGTTGTTACATTAAATAAAACCAACCAGGATAGAAAATATTATAACAAGCGCTAGATATACCAAAAATTTTGAAACTTCAGTGTATTTTCTTCTTTCAAGGGGTCAAATGTTAAATTTTTTTGAAGCCATAGAGCAACAACTGCATGCGGAATAGCAAAAGATAATAAGGATCATTACAAAGCAAAACAAACAAGTGTAGATCTAACCAGGATGTCTAACTTAAATTGTACATAATTAACATCATTTTCATAACCACATAATAAATCTATCTCATTTATTGGTTGTTCTGGGTCATTAGTGTTGGGCTTCAACGCACTCCACACTTGCAAATAATAATAATTTTCAACATTGCATAGAAGCGATATTAAATAAGCTAATAGTATTCTTGAGAGAAAATAGGAAATTTGTGAAGAGTACGCCAATAAACCTACCCTAGCAAAAGTATCAAAGCTACCAGTAACAAAAATAGTTCCATTTGCATTATATGTACAATAAAGTACTTGATATTTGTTGACCATTGCTTGAGGATGGTAAACTAGCTAGTGGACCATTCCTCAGTCAATAATAACCTAATAACACAAAGGTAATTATTTTAGTCAGTAGGTCAGACTACTGATCTGGAAGGTTTAAGTAACAAGTCATCCATTTGTATGTCTAAACTCGGACAGTTTGACTTCAATAAGATTTGATAATTCCATCCACTATTCCATGTGTACTATTTATTTAAAAAACATGTTGAAATATATAAAGATATTTTTTTTATATTCCATTTAGATTTTAAGAGAATATAATTGATCCAACTTAAAAACTTAATAGATTGTACCACCATATCAAATTTAACATGGTAAAAAATGCAAAATTCAGCCACTTTCTATTCCAGACCTGATCTATTAACAGAAGTAGAAGCAATTAATTGACCATTTATAGCATCTAGAGGTCGAGGCACATATATTCGGGGATTGTGTGAGTTCCTCGCATATCGTATTCTATAAGTTCCATCATCAGAAGACCTACATAAGTCATAAAAATTAGATTATTAACACTAGAATGATGTACATGTGTGTAAAATAATAATTCATGAAAAAAATGGGAAAATATTATACCTTCTGAGGTATTCTGGTAAACGCCTATGACTCATCCATTGCTCAACATCATCGAGTCTAAGTTGCATTGCTAACCTCTTATAAAAGAGAATGAAGAAAAAAAATCAAGCATGGTACAACACCAAACACATTAGCACTTGATCATCAAGTTTTGCTCAAAAGTTGCAGTATAAGGTAAGTTTTACCTCCGTCCAAGACCTTGAAGAAAGTTCTGAATGTTTCCAATGAGAAACGCAAAAAGCAAAAGTCTCAATCCTATGATGGCTATAGTAAAAAAAAGGTTTCATACACAAGTCACTTGGTGTTTCGTTACCCGCCAAAGTACTAATTTGTTTTATAAAGATCAAATTGGGTATACTTTCTATACATATTAAACCATTCATATGCATTTACTAGTTTGATATTGTGTTAGTAAACCATTTATATGCATTTAAGATTTCTACATTTATCATCCTATGTAACATCCAGTCCGGATATTACGAATTTAATAAAAATAAAATAGAAATAATACATCGGCATCATTTATTAAAACCTCACTTAATAATAATACCTCGTTTCTCAAAACATGAAAAATGTAAAACTTCATTAAATTACTAATAAGTCCATAAATATAAACCGTAAATTTAGTAAAGTAGGCCATGAGCCTTTACATCATATTTTAAAGTAGAATAACAAAAATGTGAACATAAAAATTCCCATAATCATCCCCTCTCCGCAGCTAAGCCTCACCAGCTCCACCTGCATCATCACCTGCTCACGTGTACCGCATACACGATCATTGCCAAACACAAGCAGATAGGGTGAGCTAACAGTTGAAACACAAAAAAATATACCTAACATACATATACATGTATAACCAATTCAAAAAAATATAACAATAACACAACTCTTTCTTTATACCGCGTGGCCACAACCATATAAAATATCCTTTCTTTTCCCATAGAACCTTACACCATTTCCATCACATGGCCACCACCATGAACACCGATGCATCTAGTGGAAGTCTCGTTACCTTCCCTCCACATGGCCACCACCACGTGTAGTAGGTACATCAGGAAACCTCGTTCCCATTTCTTCTCATGGCCACAACTATGTTAGCAATGTTCTACATTTCTATTGAGTATCTCAAGGTGCCTTGCTGCAAAACCTACGGCCACAACCGACAGAGCACGTGCAGAAACCATGCTACGGATCACATACCGTAATGCCAGGTAGAGTTCTCAAGTACGAACATAGTCCGTAACGTCCCAGGACTACCAAACTCATCAGCAACCACTGAAGAGGCCAATCCATCTGGACCCATCCGTACTGGCAACAACCAGCACACTCACACCGGCACACTCGCCAACCCGAGCCACAACTAAAGGTTGCTCGACTTCATCCGCTATCCTGAGCCACAACTCAAGGGAAGTCATTTCGGGCCACAACCCATAGAATGCCACGTGCTTAACCCCTATCCCGAGCCACAACTCAAGGATACGTTCCGGGACACAACCCATGGAACACCAGCAAGCCCACCATTAGGATTACCTTAGAAGCCTTATGGACCACGCATTACAATTTCCTTCAGTACAACAATAACTCAGGTCTTGAACACTCACTAACACCCTTGCTCACTTAGGTCAATATCCTTTGTTCCACCAATCCAGCCTATCTCGCTTAAGCTAGATCCACTAGCTTGGGCGAGCCTCTTGAAGCTCTGCAGTACACGTACTCTCGCTTAAGCGAGCTCACCCTCGCTTGGGCGAGACCCTCGCTCGCCCAGAATCATAATTCATCTCATCCAAGCGACGAGTTCAATTCAACAGCATAACCCGCCCTCGAAGTCTCGCCTGGGCGAGACATACTCCCGCTCAAGACCATTATCAACCTCGCCTGCGCGAGTTGTTCAATCAAACCACACAAATGCACACGAATTCTCGCTTGGGCGAGGCATACTCGCCTAAGCGAGACGAACTGTCGCCCAAGACCAACACACCCCGCCTGAGCGAGATGGTCGAACAGAGAAGGGTTTCGAGTCCCTGCATATTTCGCTTAGGCGAGTCTGGCTCGCCTGAGCGAGACATGCAGACTCTAGCACTGTTTCGCGCACACAAAAGCAACAAATCCACCCAAAATATACTTCAAATCCATACCATTTCATTCATCACAATCCCATTAGTCATACGCGCATAATTGAACACTAAAATAGACCCCCAGCAGCCCAAATTTGCATAACCACGAAATAGACAGTGCATAACCCCATTATTTTCATGCTTTTTGGCCAAAGTTCAATAAACAGTACCAAAACCCATAACCCCTAATTCCCTCAGATGTAGCACGAAATTCAGAACACAATTCCATCACAGATCATACAAAACAACAATATAAACATGGAAATTCGGCTCAGCTCCCCTAACCTGATGTTTCCCCGCTTAAAACTTGAAATTGAAGGATTCCTTCGATCACCAAGGACTGACCGTGCCACCACTTCCGTTTCCCCTATCTACCTCACTCCCAATTCTCCTTTCACTCTCAAATTTCGTCCTCCCTCTAAACTCTCAGAAAATAGACTTCCAAAACCTTATTCTCCTATCAAATTTTTCCTTTTATAGGTCTTACTAATTGGTTAATAAAAAAAACAGGAATATAATTAAATTTGGGTTTTATTGCTTTTCAAGGACCATGACTTGATTGTTTCTCAGCCCTGTAGCTGCCACACAATTCAAGCATTATCTCATACACAAATGTGGCCTAACATACTATTAAAACATTAATAACAAAAATACACACAATTAGCATACATAGGACTCGAACCCAAGTCCTCTCACACAATCAAAGTACTTTCAACCACTTGAGTTAATACTTTTTCACATCATACATAACAGAATTTAATGTCATAAATGTACAACCTACCTGAATTTATTAATTAATTAATTATTTAATTAATTAAATTCCGCGGATCTTACATACTGCGCTTTCAATATTAATTTTAAGATTTCATATAATGTAGTTTTCTCGGTTTGACAACTAGATCGGATGGTGATGCATCCACTTTCAATAATGTGGTTAAAAAATCAAACTTTATTTCTAGAGCAAATATGTTCATTCTAACATGTAAATGGCGACAATGCACAAGCCAATAATCAAGCAAACAAGCTTTGTTCTTTCCTTAACCTATGATTATTGAACGTAATGTGCTAACAACTAAAAACAGATATGAAAAAGATTATTAAATTACCAAGTGATCAAAACAGAATCCTTGCATTGATAGGTATCTTAAACCGTGTGTTTTTTCCCTCCCGAACTATAATTCTTGAACAATATAAAATTCACAATGCTCTACACCAATGCCAAACAAACAATTGATGCAATTCCAATCCAAATGTTGAACTTGATGGTAGATGACATAGTCTCTCATTCCAACTGAGATCCTTCTTCTACAAAATAAAACATCAAAATTCAGAACTAGTTTCAGAAAAACAGAAGCAAAAACTCCAAACATCAAGGTCTTAATTCAAGAATAGAACACGAATACATTACTCACCTTGTTCCTCTTAACCTTAGAGAGTACGCATGAGGAGAAGGAAACTAAGCCAAGAAAGAAAAAGAGGGAAATTCAAGCTAGGGTTAAACAAATTGAAGATAGGATTAGGATTTCTGAAACTCAAAATAATATACATGGAGAAAAAAATCAAAGGAAAAATACTTACGATTATGAACAACGGAAGAAGATGGCTCCGAAAACTTCAATCTAGTGTGTAGAGGATATGGTTTGCATTGATGAGTTCTTCTGTTGTGAAGAAAAAGAAATCAGTGCAAAGACGAAGAATGAACTCTTCTATTGTGAAGAGAAAGAAATCAGGGAAAAGACGAAGATATTGATGTAACTGGAAAGAAGAAAAGGCATAGATTAAACTAACAAACTTTTCGTCGGTTTTCAAGCGACTCTACTTACTCCTTAAATTTTTTTTAAGCATAACGTCGATTTTGTTTAAACGTCAGTAAATACCCACCACTAAAAAAATAATTTTCTTATAGTGTATTCAATCAATGGTTTTGAATTCTCAAGCAGATTGATGATTTTTTGGTGCAATTGAATTGTTGAGTTGAATAAAAAATGAGGTGGTGCCTTGTTGCAATTAAATTGAAATCTCATTGAAACAACTGACAAGAGCTGAGGCACTCTGTAATCAAAACTATAGTTGTTCAAGCATTTTATCAAGCATGAGGCATTCAAGCTAGGGATTAACACAAATAAAAAAAACTCATTTCTTGTAAATTTTGTTTTGAAATTTTTTTCGTAGAAAATACTTACAAATTTTGTTGTGAAAAAATATTTGCAGAAATTGTTACCAAATTTCATACAAAATATTTTATATAAAACACTTTCCGCAACAAATTTTGTAGGAAATACTTGCAAATTTTATAATTTTGTCGAATATGATTACCCATGAAGGAATTACCTACCAATTAAAATTTGTACTGGACCTGGTTAACTTAACCATATAAATGATGACCCTTACGTATATGCTGGAAACAACCCAAGTACACGACTTGGGCCGGCATAAGCTTAAACTCATAACGGAACGAAGCCTAAACTAACAACAGAACGGCCAACCTAGGATAGTGCACGGGCAAAGACGACATCCATCAACTGGAGAAGTAATCGGATCAGACTGCTCCTAAAGACTTAGCAAAATGAAAACCCTCCTGCCATCCAATAAGCCCACGATAGTCGAACTAACGGCCTGGGCCCCACCTGCAGCCCAAACTAGGGCCCAACCCATGTCGTAATCAGACATAATTAATACTCTATAAATACGCGTGGACCCCAGTAATTAAGGGTACACATTCATTACTCCATTAATCACCTGATTTGACCTTTTGAGAGCTTTGACTTACTTGAGCTTCGGAGTCCCTTCTGCAAGTAACCCCTCCTGGGTCCAAGCTAACATGTATCAACTGGAAGAAGCCAACTGAGGAGATAGCGGACTACGTGGGTGAGGTGACGCTTGTGCCTAACTTATCTTATTTGTTCTCTATAGGAACAATTGGCGCCCACCGTGGGGCACGAGACAATCACCTTAGTACCCGTTTTTCTCCGAAGATGGTTTCCACCGGTAGCAGAGCTGGAGTGAACAAGCAGGCGGATGCTGGTCCCTCAGGACCTGCTGGCATCACCCCTGACCTAGCCGCCATCCTGGACGGCCAAACGAAGATGCAACAAGAACTAGCAGATCTGAAGAAACGCAGCGCTGATGAAATGGAGGTGCTGCGGTAAGAGAACTCTTGCCTTAGGCGAAAGATCGAAGCTGATCCCACCCTGAAGGGAAAGGCCAAGGAGGCGTATGAGGCTACAAGGTCCCCGACCTTCCAGCCCACAGAAGAGGAAAGCGAATACAACCCCACCCCTCACACCTTCACCACCACCCAACAAACACCCATCCCCTCCACCCATCCCACTCACTTCCCATCCACTCAACCAGGGTATACTGCAGCCCCAACCCCTGTTGTTACCCTCCCTACCACCCAGATCCCCTACAACATACCCACCACCCTACACACTACACATGTTCCACCCTACAACCCACAATACCTTCCAACAACCCACATCCCCCCTCACAACCATACCTCCACCTTCTCGGTTATGATCAACCATCCCATCCCACCTCATCTGCTCCCTCCCCACCAGCCCAGACGTCGTCACCCCTTCACCGACTTTATCGCCAACACCCCGCTTCCTGCCCAGTGAGAACCCTTCACGCTGGACCGCTACACCGGCAAAACCGACCCTGATGAACACCTCAAAGTATACATCACCCATGTCGCCCTGTACACGTTCCAAGACCCGGTCTTCTGCAAAGCCTTCCCCACCACCCTCAAGGGCCCTGCTCTAGAATGGTTCACAACCCTCCCACCTTACTCCATCGACAGCTTCGACGTTCTATCCCATATGTTCTCCACCCATTTCGCTGGCAGTCGTCCACACCAAACTACCACAATCTCCCTCTTGGGCATTCGACAAGAACAAGGCGAACCACTCAGAGCATTCATAGATTGCTTCAGTAAGGCAGCTCTTCGCACCCCACACCTCAACCAAGAGATGATCCTCCAATGCATGGCACTTACCCTACAACCCGGCCCCTTCGCCAACAACGTCTACCTCCACCCACCTGCCTTTATGCACGAACTTAAATTGCGTACGGCCGACTATGTCCGCATGGAAGAAATGCAGACCCTCCATACCAAATTCTGCAATGACTATGCAGCCACCACCGCCAACCCTACCCCACAACCTCCCCGCCCTGATACCTGCCCACACGAGCCCCGCCAACCCCACTTCACCAGATATGCCCCTCTTATTGTAGCCCGCTCCCGCATCCTTGATGAGGCCCTACAAGCTGACCTCATCCCTCCACCACGCAAGACAACCACACCCTCTAATGCTGATATGACCAAGTATTGCCGCTACCACCGCAATCATGGCCACACTACAGAAGACTGCAAAGCACTCCAGGATAAGATAGAAGAACTGGTCTGTGCTGGTCACTTTCGCCGCTTCATCCGTAGAGATGATCACTCCTCTCGATCCCGCCACCCCCCTCGATCCGACCATAGACACCTTCCACACGACTCCCGTCACGACAGATGCCCAGCCCAACCCGCTAACCAGGAACCCCAACCGGCCCACACCGACATCACCCTCGCCGACCCTCCCCTACGAGGCACTATCAACACCATCTCTGGTGGCTTCGCTGGTGAAGGATCCACCTCTTCGGTCAGAAAGAAACACCTCCGCCATATTCAATCCACCAACCATATTACTCATTCCCATCATAGATGTCGCATGCCTCCCATCATCTTCACAGACAACGACTTTCACGGCGTCGACCACCAACAAGACGACCCCATGGTCATCACTATTGAAATTGAAAACTACGCCGTTAAAAAAATCCTTGTCGACTAAGGTAGCTCTATTGACATTCTCTACTGGGCCACCTATCAAAAGCTCCAGCTCCCGGATACGGCCATGGTCCCATACGACGAACCAATCTATGGCTTCTCTAGCGAACAAGTTTCGACCCGCGGCTACATCGACCTTCACACCGTGTTTCGTGATGGAACACAAACCAAAACCATCCCCATCCGCATCCTTATCATCGACGCACCCACATCCTACAATGTCCTCCTAGGCCATCCTTTGCTCAACACCCTCGGTGCTGTCGTCTCCACCCCCCATTTGGCCATGAAATTCCCATCCCCTTACGGCGACATCCTCACTATCCACTGCGACCAACGCCTGGCACGCGAATGCTACATGGCCAGCCTGCGCCCACAACTCCCCATCCAGCAAACCAACCACATTGAGTGACCACCTGACTCCGACATCGCCCCATCAGGCGAGGATCTAGACCCCAGAGTTGGCCAGGACGTCCGTCTCGAAGCTGTTGAGGAGACCTCCCCCCTCGAGCTCCCCAATGGCCACTCCATCAACTTAGGCACCAATTTGAATTCTGACGAGCGTGCCATCATCACACCTATCCTTGTCAGCAACACCAACATTTTTGCCTGGTCAGCCGCTGACTTACCTGGGGTAGACCCTCTAGTAGCATCTCACAAGCTATCCATCTACAAAGAAGCCCGCTACATCTCCCAGAAAAAATACAAACTTGGCGAAGAACGCCGCCTAGCAGCTAAGGGTGAGGCTGACAAGTTACTAAGCGCCGGATTCATCGAAGAAGCTCAATACACCACTTGGCTTTCTAATGTAGTCTTGGTGAAGAAAGCCAATGGCAAATGGCGGATGTGCGTAGACTACACGGATCTCAACAAGGCCTATCCTCGCGATGCCTACCGCTTAGCCAATATCGACCGACTTGTTGACGGCGCGACAGGGAATAAAGTGCTTAGTTTCTTGGACGCATACTTTGGGTACAACCAAATCCCCATGGCCGCATCTGACATGAATAAGACCGCTTTCATCACGGACAACGCCAACTACTTTTACAGAGTTATGCCCTTTCGTCTTAAGAACGCTAGAGCGACCTACCAATGACTGATGGACAAAGTTTTCAGCCATCTAATGGGACAATGTGTCGAAGTATATGTCGACGACATAGTTGTCAAGTCTCCAAGCCACCACCAACATGCCCAAGACCTCTCGGTGGTCTTCTCCGTATTACGCCAATACAACCTTCGCCTCAACCCTGACAAGTGTGTATTCGGAGTCGACCGCGGTAAATTTCTCGGATTCATGTTAACCCAATGCGGTATAGAGGCCAATCCCGAAAAGTGCAAGGCAATTATCGAAATGCGCAGTCTCACTACCATCAAAGAGGTCCAATGCCTCATAGGCCGCCTCACAGCCATTTCCCGCTTCACACCCAATCCAAAAAATATTGCAAAAACCAGACCTAGCCGGACGGATGTCATCTTGGGCCGTCGAGCTGTCAGAATTCAACATTCGCTACGAACCCCATGGCCCCATTAAAGCCCAATGCCTCTTGGTTTTTGTCAATGACCTCCAACACACACCCACAGAGGACCAGTGGACGCTTCATGTAGATGGTTCCTCCAATCCCAAAGGTGTCGGTGCCTACATCGTGTTAGAAGGACCTAACGATATCCTCATTGAAAAATCCCTTCACTTCGCCTTCAAAACATCAAACAACCAAGTCGAATACGAAGACATCCTCGCCGACCTTTTCCTTGCCCGCGAAGTCGGTGTCAAGACGTTAACGTGCAAAACCGACTCCAAACTTACTGTAGGGCACCTAAACGACGAATTCCAAATTAAAGACCCTATCCTTCTACAATATTACCATCTGGTCCGCCCAATCATTCAATCCGCTTTCGAACGGGTCCGCATCGAACACATCCCTAGAACCGACAACATCAGAGCTGACATCCTTTCCAAATTAGCCAACACCAAATTAAAAAGCTATCACCGATCCTTATTACATCAAACATTATCTACACCCTTCATCACAAATACCTGCCAAAACCTAACCCACTCTCTAGCCGACAATACCACCCCTCCCCAAAACCACAACTGGACCACTCCATATATCCAATACCTAAAAACCGGCAACCCCCCACAAGATGCGGACAAAACTTGGCTGGCTAAGGCCGCAAGGTACACCATGATAGGCGACGACCTCTACAAACGTGGATACGGCCAACCACTTCTCAAATGTGTCACTACAAAACAAGTGTAATATATCATTAAGGAGTTACATGAAGGCATTTGCGGCTACCATTCCGGCGCATGCACTATGGCTACTAGAATCGTCAAAGCTGGCTACTTCTGGCCGACTATAGAAGCAGACTGTCAGGACTACGTCAAAAAGTGCAAACCATGTCAAAAACATGACAACCTTATCCACCAGAAATAGGAACAACTTCATTCCATACTATCCCCATGGCCCTTTGCTAAATGGGGAATGGACATCCTCGACCCCTTCTCCCCCCGCAAGGGGCAAGTCAAATTCCTGATTGTAGCCGTTGACTATTTCACCAAATGGATAAAAGCCAAACCGCTAACCACTATCACAGCACAACAAGTTCAACAGTTCGTTTGGAAAGATATTATATGTAGATATGGTGTTCCGCACACTATCATCACCGACAATGGCCGACAATTCATAGATAAGAAATTAGCCAAGTTCTACACTTCTGGGCATCAAACACATCACAAGTTCTATAGAGCACCCACAAACAAATGGACAAAGCAGAGGCGGCCAACAAAGTTATCCTGGTGGAATTGCGCAAGAGATTAGATAGCGCCAAAGGCCGATGATCTGAAGAGTTAGTATAAGTGTTATGGGCTTACAGGTGCACCCCTCAATCATCAACAAACGAATCCCCATGCAGCCTAGTTTACGGTGCAGACGCCATGATACCGGTCAAAATTGGCGAACCATCCTTGCGCCGAGAACTGTATGACCCAATCCATAACCACCAAAACATGGCCACTCATCTCGACCTCCTACCCGAACTCAGAGAAAAAGCCCAGATACGCAACTTAGCTGCCAAACGAAGAGCTGCCAGAAAGTATAACACAAACCTATGTCCACGATCATTCGCAATCGGGGACTTAGTATGGAGAATGGCCAGCAGTGC
>Ga0099823_1000954_pt1 | contig 22114 bp, 14 predicted proteins | sample CowpearedBW_FD_76831 | JGI IMG/M metagenome (GOLD analysis project Ga0099823, IMG submission 76831) | Root nodule microbial communities of legume samples collected from California, USA - Cow pea red BW | ecosystem: Host-associated > Plants > Roots > Nodule | place: USA: California | collected...
GGCCGTCTGCGGCCGGTCGATGCGGCCGATCAGCTCGCCCAGCGCGTCGTTGACCGACTGCGCGGCCGCCGACTCGGCGGCTTCCTTTTCGCGCACGAGATCCAGCAGCGGGTCGCGCTCGCGGGTCGGATACAGGTCCAGCACCAGCCGGTTCTGGTAGGCCGCCACCGGCTCGATCGTGAACACCTGCGGCGCCACCGCCTGCTTCAGGTCGAGCACGATGCGCACCACGCGCGGCTGGTTCTGGCCCACGCGCACGCCGGCAATGTACGGATCGTCCGGCTTGACCTTGCCCAGCAGCTCCTTCAGCCCGGCGTTGAGTTCCAGGCCGTCGATGTCGATGACCAGGCGGTCCGGATTCGCGGCCATGAAGCTCCTGGCGGCCAGTTGGCGGTCCGACTCGATCGTCACGCGGGTGTAGTCCGAGGCCGGCCAGACCCGCACCGCGACGATGTTCGCGGCGCTGGCCGCCAGCGCCGGCAGGGCGGGCAGGACAGGGAAGCTCAGCACCACCGCGCCCATGCGGCGCAGCGCCTTGCGGCGATCGCGCGAGGGCGGCGCGGCATCGTCCGGCAAGGGCGCCGGATCGCCGTTGGACGGGGAGGGCAGGCCGGTCATGTCTCCATTCATGTGAGGCGGGGCGGTCGCGGACGGATCATTCGGAAGCGGCGGCAGGCCCGGAAGCGGCGGCCAATTGCCGCTCGAGCTCCTCCAGCAGGGCCCGGCCGCGCGGCGTGTGGGCTTGGGCTCGAACGTCGCGGCTGTCGTCGGCGTTGACCTCGAGCACCAGTTTCAGGTCGGGCGGCGGCAGCATGCCGGCCGCCTTGTCGGGCCATTCACTCAGCTTGAGCCCCGGCGCGGCGAACAGGTCGCGCAAGCCCGCGTCCTCCCACTCGCGCGGATCGCTGAAGCGGTAGAAGTCGAAATGGTGCGCGGGCAGACCGCCCAGCCGCGGCGGGGCGTAGTCCTCGACGACGGCGTAGCTCGGGCTCTTGATGCGGCCGGTGACGCCCAGCGCGCGCAGCAGGTGGCGCACCAGGCTGGTCTTGCCCGCGCCCAGTCCGCCATCGAGTTCGATGCTGAGGTCGGTGATCTGGGGACAGCGGGCCAGCGCCTGCGCGAAGCGTTCGCAGGCGGCCTCGTCGGGCCAACGGAATGGGCGGGTTTCTAGAATGCTCAACAGCGATGAATTCCTTGATCAACACCCCGCGGCCCGGCGCGTCCGGCGACGCGACCCCGAGCCCCTCCCGAGACCCCGACGCGCTGGCCGCGCTGATGGTCGAGGTCCGCGCCTGGGCGCATGAGCTCGGATTCTCACAGATTGGGGTGGCCCACGTCGATTTGAGCGATGCGGAGGCCGGCCTGCAGGCCTGGCTGGCCGCCGGCTTCCATGGCGAGATGCAGTACATGGCGGCGCACGGCCTCAAGCGCGCGCGCCCGGCCGAGCTGGTCCCCGGCACGATCAGCATCCTGACCGCCCGCATGGACTATCTGCCCGAAGCCGCGGGCGCCGAGTGGCAGGCGCGCGAATGGGCCGCGTTGCGCGAGCCCGCGCGCGCGCAGGTGTCGCTGTACGCGCGGGGCCGGGACTATCACAAGGTGCTGCGCCAGCGGCTGCAGCAACTGGCGGACCGCCTGCAGCAGCGCCTGGGGCCGACGGGGCATCGCGTGTTCACCGACTCGGCGCCGGTGCTGGAGGTCGAGCTCGCCAGCCGCTCCGGCATCGGCTGGCGCGGCAAGCACACGTTGACGCTGCATCGCGACAGCGGCTCGATGTTCTTCCTCGGCGAGATCTACCTGGACCTCGCGCTGCCGCCCAGCGAGCCCGTCACCGCGCACTGCGGCCAGTGCCGCGCCTGCCTCGACGCCTGTCCGACCGGTGCGATCGTCGCCCCGTACCGGCTCGACGCGCGGCGCTGCATCAGCTATCTGACGATCGAACAGGACGGGCCGATCCCGCTCGAGTTCCGCGAGGCCATCGGCAACCGCATCTACGGCTGCGACGACTGCCAGCTCGCCTGTCCCTGGAACAAGTTCGCGCGCAGGAACGCGCTGCCCGATTTCGAGTGGCGCGAGCCGCTGGGCGACGCCACGCTGCTCGAGCTCTGGGCCTGGGACGAGGCGGCCTTCCTGCGCCGCACCGAGGGCTCCGCCATCCGCCGCATCGGGCATGCGCGCTGGCGCCGCAATCTCGCGGTCGCGATGGGCAACGCGCTGAGGCAAGGCCTGGCCCCGCAGACGCGCGCGGCGATGACCGCGGCGCTGACGTCGGCGCGGCCGGACGCGGCGCCGCTGCTGGCCGAACACATCGACTGGGCGCTGGCCCAGGATCGCGGCGCTGCGGCCGGGGAGGGCGCGAGTGGCCGCGCGGCCGGTGAGGTCTCTACGTAGTTCCGCTAGCGCGCTGTCACCGACGAGATACTTAAGCTGTCCCGATCGATCCATCCCCCTTCCGGAAGACGAGGAGAACATGAACCGTCGCTCGATCCTTCAACGCGGCCTGATGCTGGGCACGCTCTCGCTGTCGTGCGCCGTGGCGCTCGCCCAGTCGTATCCCACGCGGCCGGTGAAGCTGGTGGTCCCGTTCGCGCCGGGCGGCACGACCGACATCGTCGCCCGCGTCGTCGCGCAGCACATCGCCGGGCCGCTGGGCCAGACCATGGTCGTGGAGAACAAGGCCGGCGGCGGCGGCATCATCGGCGCCAACGACACCGCCAAGTCCGCGCCGGACGGCTACTCGCTGGGCGTGGCCACCGTCTCCACGACGGCCACCAACCCCGCGATCAATCCCAAGACGCCGTACAACCCGCTGACGGACTTCACGCCCATCATCAACCTGGCGGCCACGCCCAACGTGATCGCGGTGCATCCGTCCTTCCCGGCCAAGGACTACAAGGCCTTCGTCGCCGAGCTGAAGAAGAACCCGGGCAAGTACAGCTACTCGACCTCCGGCACTGGCGGCATCGGCCACCTGCAGATGGAGCTCTACAAGAGCCTGACCGGCGTCTTCGTCACCCACATCCCGTACCGCGGCGCCGGCCCCGCGCTCAACGACACGGTCGCCGGCCAGGTGCCGATGATCTTCGACAACCTCCCTTCGGCGCTGCCCTTCATCAAGGACGGTCGCCTGATCGCGATCGCGGTGGCCGCGCCGCAGCGCCTGGCCGTGCTGCCCAACGTCCCGACCTTCAAGGAACTCGGCCTGGAGCCGGTGAACCGCATGGCGTACTACGGCATCCTCGGGCCCAAGAACCTGCCCAAGGACGTGGTCGCCAAGATCCACGACGCCGCCCGCAAGACCGTCGAGATGCCCGAGGTCCGCAAGCGCATCGAGGAGACCGGCTCCATCGTCATCGGCAACACGCCGGAGCAGTTCACCGAGCAGATCAAGGCCGAGTACGCGGTCTACAAGAAGGTCGTCGAGACGCAGAAGCTCAAGCTCGACTGAAGCCGGACCGGCCGGATGCCGGTTCGTCAATAGAAAAAGGGGCGCCCCGCGGGACGCCCCTTCGTCATTGCGGCGGGTTCAGAAGAGGCCGCCCGTCAGCGACTTCGTGACGGCTCCCAGCAGGCCGTTGGAGGTCGTGTTCGTCAGCGGGCCCAGGACAGCCGACAGACCACTCTGCGCAACGCCACCGCCCCCGCCCAGGCCCAGCAGCTTCGAACCCGCACCGATCAGTGCACCAATCATGGTTTTCTCCTAAGAGAGGCCGCCGCGAGTTCCGGAACGTCGCCATGGTGCCGCGAGACACGGCCGGGGTTCCGGCACGCGGCGGCCTGGAATCAGGTCGCGGCACAGAGCGGTAGTGCAGGGGCCGGGGCATTTCGAGTCGCTCCCCGAAGTGCTGACGGCAACCGCGCGGATGACCCTGGTGAGGGGTTGTCCAGCAATTTCGTGCGGTGAAAGCGAAGCCGACGATCGGCGCCTGCGAATTCCGGGTGAATTTCAAATCATGAAATCAGCTTTGCGGCATGCAAAAACCGCCCGTGCTGCACCGCCGCAAGATTTCTCATGATGGAAGAGTCACTCTCACGATCCGGTTTTTGGTTCACAAGTGATTGATTTATAAGGAGTAAAAAATCAGTCTTATATAAGACATTCACATCCACGAGCGCCGCCAAGCCGCCTAGATTTGAGCCCATCGGTTTTCGATTTTTTCCCTTCCTCAGCAACTTCATTCGAACCAGGAGCTCACCATGACGACCTTGACCCGCGAACAGCAGATCGCCGCCCTCGACAAGGACTGGGCCGAGAACCCTCGCTGGAAAGGCATCCAGCGCGGCTACACGGCGGCGGACGTGGTCCGGCTGCGCGGCTCGCTGCCGATCGAGCACACGCTGGCCAAGCGCGGCGCGGAGAAGCTCTGGAGTCTGGTCAACACCGAGCCCTTCATCAACGCGCTGGGCGCGCTGACCGGCAACCAGGCCATGCAGCAGGTCAAGGCCGGCCTGAAGGCGATCTACCTGTCGGGCTGGCAGGTCGCCGGCGACGCCAACAGCAACGGCGAGATGTATCCCGACCAGTCGCTGTACTCGGTGGACTCGGTGCCCAAGGTCGTCAAGAAGATCAACGCCACCTTCAAGCGCGCCGACGAGATCCAGTGGAGCGAGGGCAAGAACGACATCGACTACTTCGCCCCCATCGTCGCGGACGCGGAAGCCGGCTTCGGCGGCGTGCTGAACGCCTTCGAGCTGATGAAGGCCATGATCGAGGCGGGCGCCTCGGGCGTGCACTTCGAGGACCAACTGGCCGCCGCGAAGAAGTGCGGCCACATGGGCGGCAAGGTGCTGGTGCCGACGCGTGAAGCGGTGGCCAAGCTGGTCGCGGCGCGCCTGGCCGCCGACACCATGGGCGTGCCCACCGTGCTGCTGGCCCGCACCGACGCCGAGGCGGGCGACCTGGTCACCAGCGACATCGACGACAACGACAAGCCCTTCTGCACCGGCGAGCGCACCGTCGAGGGCTTCTTCCGAACCCGCAACGGCCTGGAGCAGGCCATCAGCCGTGGCCTGGCCTACGCGCCCTACGCCGACATGATCTGGTGCGAGACCGGCAAGCCCGATCTGGCCTTCGCCAAGGCCTTCGCCGAGGCCATCCACGCCAAGTTCCCGGGCAAGCTGCTGGCCTACAACTGCTCGCCCAGCTTCAACTGGAAGAAGAACCTGGACGACGCCACCATCGCCAAGTTCCAGCGCGAGCTCGGCGCGATGGGCTACAAGTTCCAGTTCATCACGCTGGCCGGCTTCCACAGCCTGAACTACTCGATGTTCAACCTGGCCTACGGCTATGCGCGCAACAACATGAGCGCGTTCGTGGAGCTGCAGGAAGCCGAGTTCGCGGCCGCCGAGAAGGGCTTCACCGCGGTGAAGCACCAGCGCGAGGTGGGCACGGGTTACTTCGACGCGGTCACCACCACGATCGAGGCACAGGCGTCGACCGCGGCGCTGAAGGGTTCGACGGAGGACGAACAGTTCTTCGATGCGAAGCACGGCTGATCGCCGCGCGCGTCCCCGCGTGAGCGGGGAGGAATGAACCGGAAGGGGCTGCCGCGAGGCAGCCCTTTTTTGTCATCCAGCGGCGGGCACGAGTGGGCCGCTTGCGTCGTGACGCCGCTTCGCGTGGGCCAGATCCGCGAGCGCGTCGCCGCTGTCGGCGCGGCCGAACAGGTTGGCGGGCTCCAGATGGCGGGCAAGGGCCTCGTTGTGCCGCCGCAGGTAGGCCGCGTAGGCCTCGGCGTTCCCGTTCACGAGCTCGAAGAAGGCGGCGTCGTCCTGCAGGCGCGCGCGCAGGCGGCCGTCCGCGCCGCGGAACAGCGCCTGGACGGCCTGGTCGGCGCTTCGGGTCAGGTCGCGAGCGGTCTTGAACAGCACCTCGCGCCGGAACTCCGGCAGGGCCTCGATGAGGGCCGCCACCGGGTGGCGCTGGAGCTGGAGGTGCAAGCGCTCGTGGAGCTGCAGCGCGGAGCCCTCGAACCAGCTCAGCGGATAGCTGCGCTCGCGCAGACCGTGCAGCTGCTTGACGCCGTCGCCGAGCAGCGTGGCCGATCCGCCGCGCGCCCGGTTGCGCGCGCGCAGGCGCTCAAGGCGCTGGCTGGCCGAGACACGCGGCTCGGTGCTGTGCAGGTCCTCGGCCTGGAGCACGTCCAGGATGTCGCGCCACATGCGCGTCTGCACCGCCAGGGCCTGATGCTTGAGGTAGTCGCTGGAGACGCCATCGAGGAGGGCGTCGATTGACGTCGCGCGCAGCCGATCGCCGAAGTCCTCCTGGCGGAGCCTGGCCTTCACCGGCTCGTCCGCGCCGTCGCCGGCGTAGCGGGCCTGCCGTGCTTCGTTGAACGCGGCGCCCACGCTGGCCGCCACGGTCAGCGCGGCACCGGGCACGGCCAGCGCCATCGTGACCGGCGCCGCCGCGCCGGCCGTCGCGAGGGTCGCGATGCTCGAGCCGGCCATGATGGCCTGACCCGCCGCCAGGCCGGCGTCGCAGATCTGGCTTCGAACGCTGTCCGCCGAGCGCGACCGGACGTCCTGCTCGAAGACGCGGGCAGCGGGTCCCGGCAATTGAGGGGCGAGCGCACGCACGGCTTGCGCATCCTTGAGGAGCTGACGGCGCTGGGCATGGTGGACGCGGCCGCTGAGGACACCCGAGGCGCCCTGCGCCAGCTGCGCGCCGAGCAGGATGCCGCTGGCGGTGGTCTCGAACGCCTGCGCGGCCGTGCAGGCCGCGGCCTGGCCGGCGATGTGCCCCGCCGCGGCCGACGCGGCGGCGCCCACCTCCGATGCGGCGGCTCCGGACGACACCGCCATGCCGGCCGCCATGCCGGGCATGCCGGCGCCGGTGAGCAGCGCCGGCGTGCGGGCGCGTTTGGTCAATTGCCGTTCGCCTTCCGCCTTGCTCAGCCGCTGGGCGCGATAGGCGAGCTCCTGACCCGGCCACGGCGCATGGCGCTCGCCGCGATGAGCGAGGATCGCTTCCGCTTTCCGGTTGAACGCCTTGCTCAGCTTGCCGTTGCCGGGCTTGTGCTGCCGCTTGTTGGCGAAGTTGTGCTTGAGCAGCGCGAGAAAGCCTTGCTGCCGCTTGAGCTGCCGCTCCTCGAAGCGGGCGGCGCCCTGGTCATGCAGCGACCTCAATGCGTCGAGGTCGGCGTCCGAGACGCCACTGCCCGGCGTGCCACCGCGGCTCAGGGCGTCGATCATGCGGCTCTGTTCGTCCAGGCACTTGCGCACCTGGGCGGGATAGACCCGCGCGTAGCCGGCGCGGGCGGACTTCACCGCTTCCTTGGCCGAGAGCGCCACCAGCGGGAACAGCAGTCCGAGCAGGCCGATCTCCACAAAGGGCTGGCTGGCGTCGGACAGCGTGGCGGGGATGGCGCCCGCGATGTCATCCGGGCCGTCCAGGTTCTTCACCTTCGCCAGGATCCGCAGCGCCGATGGGAGGTTGGCGCCGGAGAAGTCGTCGATCACGCGCGGGCCGGAGGAGAACCGGCACCGGCCCAGCGTCACGCCGGCGGAGTCGCCGCCGTGCGGCGCGAAGCGCAGGCGGCCGCGCGGCGGCGCACCCGCCGAGGCCTGGATCGATGGATCGGCCTGGCCGCCAGGCCGCGGCGGGGCGAGCAGGGGCGCGCCCGGTCCGCAGGGCGCGGGTACGGGTGCCCTCACTTGAAGAGCGTGTGCATCGAGTTGCCGGCCACCTGGCTGCCCCCGTTCGCCACCGTGGAGATCAGCGGGCCGATGAGAGGCAGCTTGCCCAGGGTCTTGGAAACGCCGTTGGCGGCGGCGTTGACGCCACCGACGGCAGCGCCGGTGGCGAGCAGGGGAAGCAGGAAGGCCATGGCCATCGTCCTTGTGCAGTGAAGGTCCGATGTAGTGCCTGGGTGTCAGGCCTTGTTCCGCGGCCTTCTTCAACGGTCTTGTGCCGCAGCCTTGTTCCGCGCGTCTGTTCCGCGCGCCTGTTCAGCGGGTCGAGGCCTCCGCGGCGTGCGAGGCGCGGTCACGCTGGCGCCATTCCTGGATCAGTTCGACGACGGCGTCCGGATCGGCCGGTTTGACCAGGTGCACGTCGAAGCCGGCCTCGTGCGCACGGCGGCGATCGTCCTGCTGACCGTAGCCGGTGAGCGCGATGAGCAGCCAGCGATCGCCGCCGGGCAAGGCGCGCAAGCGGCGCGCGACCTCGTAGCCATCCAGGCCGGGCAGACCGATGTCCAGCAGCACGACGTCCGGCGGGTGGGCGGATGCGGCATCGAGCGCGGCGGGTCCGTCGAGTTCCACCTGCGTGGCCAGGCCCGCCAGCTCGAGGAAGACCGCCATCGAATCGGCCGCGTCGCGGTTGTCGTCCACGACCATGACGCGGCAGTCGTCATCGCCGGTCAGCGCCGGCGGCGCGGAGATGGCCGGGGCCTGCGCCAGCGAGCCCGCGGCCGCCGCCGTCCCGCCTGCCGGGGCCACCGGTTCCTCGGCGGGCGCGGCGGACGCGGCGGGCAGGCGCACGACGAACTCGGAGCCTTGGTCCGGCCCGTCGCTGCGCGCCTCGACCGTGCCGTGATGGAGCTGCACCAGGCGCTGGACCAGCGTCAGGCCCACGCCCAGGCCGCCCTGGTTGCGGTCCAGGCCGCGCGGTCCTTGCTCGAACAGGTCGAACACATGCGGCAGCAGCGTCGGCGCGATGCCCCGGCCGTTGTCGCGCACGCTGATCAGGAAGGCGGCGCCGGTGTCGTCGCCAGCGGTATCGGGCGTCAGCGTCAGCGCGATGTGGCCCTCCGGCGCGGTGTATTTGCTGGCGTTGTGCAGCAGGTTGGTGACGACCTGGATCAGCCGCGCCGCGTCGCCGCGCACCGGCGCCGGGCGGTCGGGGAGCGAGAGCCGCAGCTGCTGGCGGTGCGCGTCGATCAGCGACTGCACCGGCTCCACGGCCTGGCGCACGACGTCGCGCAGATCCAGCGTTTCGGTCTTGAGCACGATCTTCCCCTGGCTGATGCGCGCGACGTCCAGCAGCTCGTCGACCAGCCGCGTCAGATGCTTGACCTGGCGGTCGGTCACGGCGACGGCGCTGGCCAGGCGCGTGTCATCGGCCTCGCCGGCGCGGCGCGCCTCGGGGTCGGACAGCCGGCGCATCAGCTCGATCGCGTTGCGGATCGGGGCGAGCGGATTGCGCAGTTCATGCGAGAGCATCGCCAGGAACTCGTCCTTGCGGCGGCTGGCCTCGAGCAGGCCCGCCTCGGCCTGGCGGCGTTCGACGATCTCGGCCTGCAGCGCGCCGTAGAGCCGCGCGTTCTCGAAGGCGATCGCGGCGCGGCCGGCCAGTTCCTCCAGCGTCGGCCAGTCCGGCGGCTGATGCGGATCGGTCAGCATCAGCCCGCCGAGCGCCCGTTCGCCGGCCACCAGCGGCAGCACGACGCCGCTGGCCGTGTCGCGGCGCAGCAGCGCGCGCGACGCGTCGCTGTCGTCGCCCGGTCCGGGCGGCTCCGGTGGCGCGCCTCCCGGCTGCAGCGCCGGGATCATCTGCTCGAGCGCGTTGCGCGTCGCGTTGTAGAGCACCTCGGAGAGCATCTGCGCGCGGCCCTCGATGAACAGCGGCGGCTCGCCGGCGGCGATGGGCGCGTCGCAGCGCAGCACGCGTTCGTGGCCATGGCCCGCATCGCGCAGCCACAGCAACGCGCGCGGCGCGAAGCGCGGCACCAGCAAGGCCAGCAGACGCCGCATCGCGACCTCGGCATCGAGCGAATCGGCCAGCTCGCGCCCCGCCTGCGCGAGGAAGATGGAGCGCCGCGTGTTCTCCTCGGCGGCGCGCTGCGCGGCTTCGGCGCGCGCGATGGCGATGCGCTCCAGCGCCTGCTGCCGCAGCCGCTGCTGCATGATGAACAGGTCGACGAAGACCCGCACCTTGCTGCGCAGCACGTCGGGGATGACCGGCGAGAGGATGTAGTCGACCGCGCCCAGCGAGTAGCCCTGCGCCGTCTGCAGCTCGTCGGCGTAGGCGGTGACGAAGATGATGGGCGTGTGGGCCGAGCGCCGGTAGCCGCGGATCAGCCGGGCCGTCTCCAGTCCGTCGATGCCCGGCATGTTCACGTCCATCAGGATCACGGCGAACTGCTGGCGCAGCACCTCGCGCAGCGCCTCGCTGCCCGAGCGCGCGATGACCAGATGCTGGTCGAGGTCGGCCAGGATGGTTTCGAAGACCAGCAGCTTCTCGGGCAGGTCGTCGACGATCAGGATGCTGGCGCGCTCGGCGGCGTCCGGCGTGGCGTAGCCGTCGAAGAGGGCGCTCAGTGGCATAGCCATCCCCGCAGCACGGTCAGCAGGTTGGCCGGATCGACGGGCTTGGAGAGGTAGTCCCAGGCGCCGGCCTCGATGCATTTCTGGCGGTCGCCCTTCATCGCCTTGGCGGTCACCGCCACCATCGGCAGGTCGCGGCCGCGCGGCAGGCGACGGATCTGCTGCATGGTCTCCAGGCCGTCCATCTCCGGCATCATGATGTCCATCAGCACGATGTCGATCGACGGGTCCTCCTGCACCAGCCGGATCGCCTCGCGGCCGTTGTCGGCCGAGACGATCACCATCCCGTGGCTGTCGAGCACCGTCGCCAGCGCGAAGATGTTGCGCATGTCGTCGTCGACGATCAGCGCCTTCTTGCCGGCCAGCGGGCAGCGCGCCTGCTGCGCGTCGAGCAGCGCCTGGCGCTCCCCGTCGCCCATGTCCGCCGGCGCCCGGTGCAGCGCGAGCGCCAGCGCGGCCAGCGCCGCGTTCGTGTCCGCCGCGGTGCGCACCGGCAGGCCCTGCGGCCGCGACCATCGGTTGCCGCCGCCCGCGTCATCGGCGCCGGTCGCGCCCGGCGCCGCGGGGGCCGCCGCATCGAGCGCCACCACCGCCAGTGGCAGCGTGCCCGGCCGGCGCTCCAGCGCATCGAGCACGTCCTGCGGCCCGAACGGGCACCAGGCCGCGTCCACCAGCAGCGCGTCGACGCGCGGCAGCACCTCGCGGGCCTCGTCGGCGGTGCGCACGATCACCGGCTCGACGTCATGCGCCAGCGGCGCGAGCAGCGCCAGACTGCCCGGTCCGTCGGGCATCGCCACCGCCAGCCGGCGCACGGGCCGGTCGAGGTAACGCTGCAGATCGCGCAGCGCGCGGTCGACGTCGTCGCGCGACTGCAGCGGCTTGGACAGGAAGCCCAGCGCGCCGGCCTGCAGCGCGCGCTCGCGCGCGTCGTCGGTCGAGACCACGCACACCGGCAGGTGGCGCGTGTCGGGGTCGGACTTGAGCCGGTCCAGCACGCGCCAGCCCTGCATGTCGGGCAGGAAGATGTCCAGCGTGATCAGCGCCGGACGGAACTCCTGCGCCATCGCGAGCGCCCCCGCGCCGGTCGTCGCCACCAGGCCCTTCATGCCGCCGTGGCGCGCCGCCTCGAGCAGCACGCGGGCGAAGGACAGGTCGTTCTCGACGATCAGCAGCACCCGGTCGCCGCTGCCGATGTCCTCGCGGTCGTCCTTGGCCACGTTGGCGAAGACGATGCTGTCGGGCGCCGTCTCGAGTGACGCGGGCGCCGGGTCGCGCGGCGGCGGGGCCGCGGCCGCCGGGGCGCGGCGCGCCGCCGCGCGCTGGACCGCCGCCTCGGCGAGCTCCGCAGCGCTGATCGACGCCGGCGTGCCGGTCTTGAGTTCGTCCCGATGCGCCGCGTCCGCCGCGGCGCTGGCCGGGGTCGCGTCGCTCGCGGCCGGGCGTTGCCGCCCGGTGCGCGCCGGCGTGTAGTGCTGCGGCAGGTACAGCGTGAAGGTGGAGCCGCGGCCGGGCGCGCTCACCAGCTTGATCTCGCCGCCGAGCAGCCGCGCCAGCTCGCGGCTGATCGCCAGGCCCAGGCCCGTGCCGCCGTACTTGCGCGAGGTCGAGCCGTCCGCCTGCTGGAAGGCCTCGAAGATGATCTGCTGCTTGTCCGAGGAGATGCCGATGCCGGTGTCCGTCACCGAGAACGCGATCACCTGACCCGCGTGGTTGAGCACCTCGTGATCGGCGGACCAGCCATCGGTGGCCGCGCTGACGCTGAAGGTGACCTGGCCCTGGTGCGTGAACTTGAAGGCGTTGGACAGCAGGTTCTTGATGATCTGCTGCAGCCGCTTGACGTCGGTCACCAGCGACTTGGGCAGCGGCTGCTCCATCTCGATGGCGAAGCCCACGTGCTTGGATTCCGCGAAGTGGCGGAAGCTGCGCTCCACCGAGCGCTGCAGCTCGTCCAGGCGCAGCTCGCTGACGTCGACGGCCACGGTCCCGGACTCGATCTTGGACAGGTCCAGGATGTCGTTGATCAGCATCAGCAGGTCGTTGCCCGAGGCGTGGATGGTCTTGGAGAACTCCACCTGCTTGAGCGTCAGGTTGCCCTCGCTGTTCTTGCAGAGCTGGTCGGACAGGATCAGCAGCGAGTTCAGCGGCGTGCGCAGCTCGTGCGACATGTTGGCGAGGAACTCGGACTTGTACTTCGAGGTCAGCGCAAGCTGCTCGGCCTTCTCCTCGAGCGCCTGGCGCGCCTGCTCGACCTCGGTGTTCTTGCGCTCCACCTCCTGGTTCTGGTGGGCCAGCAGCTGCGCTTTCTCCTGCAGTTCGCCGTTGGTCTGCTGCAGTTCCTGCTGCCGGCGCTGCAGCTCTTCCGCGAGCGACTGGGACTGGATCAGCAGGTCCTCGGTGCGCGTGCTGGCCTCGATCGTGTTGATCACGATGCCGATCGATTCCGTGAGCTGGTCCAGGAAGGCCTGGTGGGTGGAGCTGAAGCGCTCGAGCGAGGCCAGCTCGAGCACGCCGCGCACCCGGCCCTCGAAGATCACCGGCAGCACCAGCACCTCCATCGCCGCGGTCTCGCTCAGGCCCGAGGCGACGCGGAAGGCGCTGCCCGGCACGTTGGGCAGCAGGATCTTCTCCTGGTCCAGCGCGCACTGGCCCACCAGCCCCTGGCCCAGCGAGAGCTCTTTGCCGTGCGTGGCCAGCCCGCCGGAGGCGTAGCTGGCGATCAGCTTCAGGCGCGGCATCTCGCCGCGCATGTTGAGCACGTAGAACTCGGCCTGCTGCACGCCCACCACGGGCGCGAGCTCGCTCAGGATCAACTGGCCGACGGTGACCAGGTCCTTCTGGCCCTGCAGCATGCGGCTGAACTTGGCCAGGTTGGTCTTGAGCCAGTCCTGCTCGGTGTTCTTCTGCGTCGTGTCCTTCAGGTTGCGGATCATCTCGTTGATCGTGTCCTTGAGGGACGCGACCTCGCCCTGGGTCTCGACGGTGATGGAGCGCGTCAGGTCGCCCTGCGTCACGGCGGTGGCGACCTCCGCGATCGCGCGCACCTGGGTGGTCAGGTTGGCGGCGAGTTCGTTGACGTTCTCCGTCAGGCCCTTCCAGGTGCCGGAGGCGCCGGGGACCTTGGCCTGGCCGCCGAGCTTGCCCTCGACGCCCACCTCGCGCGCCACGGTGGTCACCTGGTCCGCGAAGATGGCCAGCGTGTCCGTCATCGAGTTGATGGTGTCGGCCAGCGCGGCGATCTCGCCCTTGGCCTCCACGGTCAGCTTCTGCGCCAGGTCGCCGTTGGCCACGGCGGTCACGACCTTGGCGATGCCGCGCACCTGCCCGGTCAGGTTGCCGGCCATGAAGTTCACGTTGTCGGTCAGGTCCTTCCAGGTGCCCGAGACGCCGCGCACCGTGGCCTGGCCGCCCAGGCGGCCCTCGGTGCCGACCTCGCGCGCGACGCGGGTCACTTCCGCGGCGAAGGACGAGAGCTGGTCCACCATCGTGTTGATGGTGGTCTTGAGCTCCAGGATCTCGCCGAGCACGTCGACGGTGATCTTCTTGGAGAGGTCGCCGGCGGCCACGGCCTTGGTGACGTCGGCGATGTTGCGCACCTGCGAGGTCAGGTTGGACGCCATCGAGTTGACCGAGTCGGTCAGGTCCTTCCAGGTCCCGGCCACGCCCTGCACATCGGCCTGGCCGCCGAGCTTGCCCTCGGTGCCCACTTCGCGCGCCACGCGGGTTACCTCGGCGGCGAAGGAGCGCAGCTGGTCCACCATCGTGTTGACGGTGTTCTTGAGCTCCAGGATCTCGCCCTTGACGTCGACGGTGATCTTCTTGGAGAGGTCGCCGGCGGCCACCGCGGTGGTCACTTCCGCGATGTTGCGCACCTGCGAGGTCAGGTTGCCGGCCATGAAGTTCACCGACTCGGTCAGGTCCTTCCAGGTGCCGGCCACGCCCTGCACGTCGGCCTGGCCGCCGAGCTTGCCTTCGGTACCGACCTCGCGCGCGACGCGGGTCACCTCGGCGGCGAAGGAGCGCAGCTGGTCCACCATCGTGTTGACGGTGTTCTTGAGTTCGAGGATCTCGCCCTTGACGTCGACGGTGATCTTCTTGGAGAGGTCGCCCGCGGCCACGGCCTTGGTCACGTCGGCGATGTTGCGCACCTGCGAGGTCAGGTTGCCGGCCATCGAGTTGACGGAGTCGGTCAGGTCCTTCCAGGTGCCGGACACGCCCTCGACGCGCGCCTGGCCGCCCAGGATGCCCTCGGTGCCGACCTCGCGCGCGACGCGGGTCACCTCGGACGCGAACGAGCGCAGCTGGTCCACCATCGTGTTGATGGTGTTCTTGAGCGTCAGGAACTCGCCCTTGACGTCGACCTCGATCTTCTTGGAGAGGTCGCCCTGCGCGACGGCGGTGGTCACGTCGGCGATGTTGCGGACCTGGTCGGTGAGGTTGCCGGCCATCGAGTTGACCGAGTCGGTCAGGTCCTTCCAGGTGCCTGCCACGCCCTTGACCTTGGCCTGGCCGCCGAGCTTGCCCTCGGTGCCCACTTCGCGCGCGACGCGGGTCACCTCGGCGGAGAAGTCGCCGAGCTGCTCGACCATGCGGTTGATGGTCTTGGCGGTGTGGAGGAACTCGCCCTGCAGCGGACGGCTGTCGACCTCCAGCGCCATGGACTTGGTGAGGTCGCCCTCGGCGACGGCGCCGATGACGCGGGCGGCTTCGCTGGTGGGGTGGACGAGGTCGTCGATGAGCGCGTTGATCGACTCGATCTGCTGGCCCCAGAAGCCGCGCATCTCGGGCAGGGCGGCGCGCTGCTTCAGGCGGCCCTCCTTGCCGACGACCTGGCGCAGGCGGGCGAGTTCGGCGGCCATCGAGGCGTTCTGCTCGACCACCTCGTTGAAGGCATCGGCGAGCTTGCCGGCCACGCCGGTCCAGTGGAAGGGCAGGCGGATGTCCGGATCGCCGCGGCGCAGCGCATGCAGCGCCAGCAGCATCGCGTTGAGATGCTCGGCCGGAACCACGGCCACCCCTTCTTCCAAGACGCTCATGAAGCGACTCCCGGCCGTCTGATCGCGGCTCAACCGACCGACTTTAGCCGCGCGGCCCGGGCTGTCGACCCTGGGTTTTGGAGGAGCGGGACGGGCACGCGGCTTGCCGAGTGTCATGGCCGACGGACGGCTGAGGCCGCCCGGGCTTTGTCGCGCGCGCACCGCTGTTGCGTCGTGTTGCATTCAGGGAGAACGCCCGTGTCCGAGTCATCGTCGCAAGCGCTGAGGGTCCTGGTGATCGATGACGATCCCGAGGGCGCGCGCAGTCTCAGCGAGCTGTTCCGCTGCTACGGATGCGCGACGGCGGTGGCGTACAGCGGGCGGGTCGGCTTGCGGCTGTCCAAGCTGTTCCAGCCGGAGCTGGTGTTCGTGGATTTCGACATGCCGGACATGAACGGGCTGGAAGTGGTGTCCGAGGCCAAGCTCATCGATGCCGAAGCGGGCCGTCACGTGATGTACGTCTGCCTGACGGGCGGCGGCCCGGAGATCACCGACGAGATCGCGGGGGCGGCGGGGTTCAACCGGCTGCTCTACAAACCGCTGAAGGTGACCGACCTGCTGGCGGTATTGCTGGCGGCAAGGCCGGGCAATTTCGTCGCGGGCAACAACGCGCCGGCGATCCGCCCCTCGCGCCCGTCGTACGGAAATCGCACGCCGAGACATTGACGGACGCGGAGGCGGGATGGCTCGCGTGGCCCGCGCCGTCAGGCAGGCCCAGTTGGCGCAACTGGCCGAGCAGGCGGCGGTGTGCCAGGCTTGTCCGCTGTGGCGAGGTGCCACGCAGACGGTCTTTGGAGAAGGACCGGCGTCGGCGAGGCTGATGCTGGTGGGCGAGCAGCCTGGCGATCGTGAGGACCTGCAGGGGCATCCCTTCGTCGGACCCGCGGGCCGTCTGCTGGACGAGGCGCTCGAGCAGCTCGGCTGGCCGCGAAACAAGCTCTATCTGACCAATGCGGTGAAGCACTTCAAGTACGAGTTGAGGGGCAAGCGCCGGATGCACAAGTCGCCGGCGCAGCGCGAGGTGCAGGCCTGCGCGCCGTGGCTGGAGCAGGAGATCGCCGCGGTCGATCCGAAGGCGATCGTGGCGCTGGGCGCGACGGCGGCGCGCGCGGTGCTGGGGCACGCGGTGCCGGTGCTCGCGAATCGCGGCCAATGGCTCGCGCGCGAGGACGGCCGGCGCGTGCTGATCACGCTGCATCCCTCGGCGCTGCTGCGCGATCGCGGGCCGGATCGCGATGCGGCGATCGCCGCGTGGATCGAGGATTTGCGCCGGGCGGAGGGATGATCGCGGCTCCGGTCGTTCGCAGACGGCTGAAATACCTCGCCGCCCCGTCATGGCCCTTGAGAAGAGGGCATCGTCGACGGCGGGCAGGCTGCTCAGGGCCCTTGATCGCGTTTTTTAGGCCCGACTCATTAAAGGCGAACTCAGCGACCTTTCGCCCTCTTTCGGACGCGCCGTTCCTCGGTCCAAATGGGCTCCTCGCCGGTTTTCCATCGGGCCCAGGTCAGCCAAATACCCCCCCCCCGCAAACCCTATCAGTTCACCGAGCCAGTTCCAGCTTGGAGGCCATAGGTCACCAACCACAAGCAAGGCCGGCTCAAGGTTGAAGTGCGACCATCCTTGGTCGGTACAAGCAAATCGCGTGTAGGCCGTTCTATGAGCTCAGAATTCCTGGCGCCACGTCCTGGAATCTGCATTTGAGTACTCAGGAAATCAGCTCGAAGTTAACCTTGGACCTCGTCAGCGGTGTTTGCACCTGAAGCTTGAAACCGCAGTGTCTTGGGCTCAGTCTCGCTTCTTGACCTTGAATGTCGGCCGACATATTTGCGCTTGACAATCGGGAGAGAGCTTGAGATCGACTACGCCTCCTTCTGTTTCGTATAGACGCAGCTCTTCTGTCAAGCGATCGGGAATTGCATACCGCATGATTCTCGAGCGAACGTTGGCCAATGGGTTCATGCTACTCACGCCCACGGTCATACAGATGCCCTCGGGACGCGACGCAAGATTGTACGAGCCGCTCTTGGAATCCTTGTAAGCGACTAGGGCAGTGTATGAATTTTCTCCGTTCGACAGGAGGTATGGCCACACACCCAATTTGACATGCGTTTCGCACGTCTCTGCGGCGTACCAAAGCCCTGCATCATGTTCGGCCGCTATGCCTTCAAGGTCAGCGTCCGAAATCAATGTTGTCTTCAAGTAGCCAATAGCAGCAACAGCATTTCCCGCGTTGTCCGCCACCTCCGTCTTTGCTGCCAATAGATTGACTGCCGACACACGCACATCAGGCCCAGCCAGACACGATGTCAGCGTCAAAAGAAGCGCTGGACAGAGTAGCAAACGAAGCATATTTACTGACTTCGTCGCGGAGTGGCGCGCTATCCCGGGACCCTATTTGCCAGATATTTCAGCAAGGGACATACATGGAGCAAAGTGAGGGCATTGGCATTCTCAGGCGCAAGGGCTATTGGACTCAGGAAATCTAGATCATCGAACAGATTTCCAACTTCAAGCTCGTTGGGCTCCTTAGTGAGATCGAAGGCTGCCACAGCAGGAACCTCCCAATACAAGTCCTCCCGAAGCTCAACCTCGCCGATACCCAGTTCGTCCTCAATATGCCGCAATGCGGCGTCCACGACATATCGCAATTGCCGAACTTTTAGGACTTTACCGTTTTCCATGAATTCTTTCGCATGCGTCAAGCTGACGTTGAAAATTGTCGATCTGTCCCTGAAGGCTGCGCAGTCGGCCGCTGATAATCTTGTCGAAAAGTTCCATATCCCCGCGGGCGAAGGCAGCGTCTAAGACCCCTTGTTATTAGCTCCACTAGGATTGGCTCTATATTCATCATATTTGCGCCTATGGTCTGCCAATTGGTCCCGCAGATCCTTGCACGGATCTTGATTGCCGGCATTTGGGGGACAGGCATTCCATTCATCGCCATTCGAGCGCCCTTTCAATTTTGGCGAGGAGTCATGTTGGGTGGCCCACCAAACCCACCAATGATTGTCACTTCAGGAAGGAACGGAATGGCCGGGATTAGGCAAATCGGACAGAGCCCATGGGATCCGTCAACTGTTGTGGCCTGCCATTCACGTAGGAAAAGGTGTTAACTCCCCCGTTCAAACCGATTAGGTCGCTCTGAACATATCTTCCCGTCGTCCCGTCATAGTCTCGGAAGTAGTGGTAGCTCAGCCCCGACTCCTTGTCGAAGTACTGGCCCGGGAAGCGCAGATTGACGACGAGGTTTTCAAGCGAGTTGGGAATCGACTCGGCCGCCGTGTGCCCCCGCACGGCTGGATTTTTTCAGCTTATCAGCTACCTCGCCACAGGAATTTCACCAGTCGTATTCCTGGGTTTCCAAATCATCCACCCACGCCGTAAGGTCGTGATTGCGTAGAGTCAATTCCTCAATAAATCCCGAGAAGTCTTCGGACATTTTTGAAAATACTGCCTCATGCCGCGATACAAAGTATATTTGACCCCGAACGTCAAATGCATAGAAGTTGCCAAGAACATCTCGTGCAAATATCGCCCCGCCACTGAGTTGTCCCGCCTCTATGGTTGTAAACCATTCCTCCCGAAAACTCATGTCTTCGTTAATGTCGCCATAGCCGACTTCAAGCAACCAGCCACGAAGTGGAGCAGGGATAGGAAGCCCGACTTTTTCTTCCAGATTGGTCAGATCAGCATGCGAGACCTTTGCATATCGCTCGAATATCGGCTTGCGGCTGAACAGACCCTTTCGACGCGAAGAGAGGAGGGTCTTGGCAAGTTTATCAATGCTCATAATCAGTTCCCGCATTCGCACTGATTCATTTCATATGAAGCGACACCATATATCGCACCACCAAGAACGTTGGGCATCCTGTTTATAAGTCGGCGCCATAGGGGCCAAGTCGGGAACTTTCCGCCAATCCTTGCTGCCGTCGCATCCATGAGGTCGTGGAGATCTGGTCGCGCTCCAGTAGTAGGGATGTAGTCGCCGTTCATGCGGTTGCCCGTCTTATTCATCCATTTCGCTAGCGGATTGTCAATGCGTTTCAAGAATCACGCAGTCGGCCCACTTCATCATATGGCAGCGAAGGCGGATACCCTTCTGAAAGAAGCGTGCTCCGGAAGCCCGGCCATTCCGTAAGGACCGGCCCTTTTGCGGCAGTCGAAGTACCTTCAGTGTCTCGCTAAATCAACCAAAGACTTCAACATGCCAGAATGCGTTTGGATTGCGGAACCATTCCGAGAATTCAACGCGATCAAATTGAGCTAATTGACGCTTCTCGACCCCATAGCGGCAAAACAGTGCCAACAGTTCTCTGCGGGAGTCTTCGCCAACAAGATTTGGGAGGACTGTTATGTATAGCGTCAGGCCGCGCCCCTCGAATTTTTCCACGCAAGGAATATCGCGTAGCCACTTGAAGAAGACCGATTCGTCATTTTGCGAGTAGAAGCGAACGCCGGTCGCCTCTAGTAATACTGGATTCGTATTCATCGCAGTATTCCCCGTGGATCACTTCTCGCAGGTGCAATTCTGCCCATTGGGGAGCTGATTCTTTGCGGCCTTCCGAAATCCTAAGGCTGCCCAAGCATCCCGTCCTTGCACTTATGGGCCAGACGCCCGCTTAGTCGGCTCTACTGTAGTCCAAAGCCGATTTGGCACCTCGGCTTCTAGCTTGAAGGAGCGCCTCTTGCAGTCGGTGATATAGAGAGCTTAAATTGCTCAGATAAAACCAGCCTAAGCGTCCAAATGCATCCGTATCAACTCGAACGATGCCGCCTTGGAACTCAATAAGGAATTCACGCTCCTCCATGACGTGAGCTCGGGCCCGCTGCTCAGCCGTCATCAACGGCAAAGAAAGCCATAAATGAAAAATTATCCGGGTCACCGCCAATTCCCTGAACCGGAATAATTGCGTGCGCAATCTCCGCCGCCAAACTGGGGTGTCCCGTTTCTGAAAAATGCCTCTCTACCGCATTTGCCAGTGCAACATCAAAGTGAGCGAGTTTAAGTTCGGGCATGGTCTTCAATCTGGCCGATACGGAAATTCGACAGTTACGCCCGCTGCATTTGTGGCGACAAAATGCGGGCACTTATGAAGTGCGACACCTTACAAGATGCGAGGTGTTGCACTTCAACCTTGAGCCGGCCGAACCTTGCCTCGTTGGCTGTTGTAGCGTTTTCCTTTGCGACAGCATATTGCGCAGTATTTTTCGCTTTCCGATTCTGAGAGCCTGACATGCCGCGTCAGATTTCTATATGAATCCCGAATCGGGGGAGTCGGCATCGCCGCCAAACACGGACTCGACGAGTTTTCCGACCGCTTGGACGTTGATCATCCACGAGAGCTCACCGCAGCGCGTCGGAATCAGCGCGTTAGCAATTTCCTGAACTCGGGAAAGGAAGCCACGGATCTTATCAAATCCAGTTTCGGGAGGCGCTCCAACATCAGGTATCAATAAAGCGTAGACCGGTCGATCGCTATCAGGCATTGGCTGCTGCCGTCATCGCTCAATCTAAAGCCATCAGCGAACGCGTCGGTTGAACCCATCTTCAGCTCAGGTACCACCAACAAGGCTGACGCGCACTTCAGCAGCCCGGATGACGATGCACCCTTCGCTCAAGTAAACGTATGTACTCCCACCATTCGCTGCCGGCGCCCAGTAGTTGATGTTGCCTGCGCGGCTATTGGTCGCCATGCTCTCAAAGTCCGCTATGCAAGACATGTTCTCCACATCGACGAAGTTGATTTCTACTGGACTCCGAACCTTTGTGTCGACCGACAGATACGCGTCAACGAATAGCGTCACCAACGCCTTCGAATAGTCGGCGTGCAAGCTTCGAAGCACACCATCGTGCAATTCCAAGTCGATTGACTTCATATGTGTTTAAGACTCACTGGAAGAAGAACGGGCACGGGGGAGCTCGATGCGATTGAGCCTCTCCGCGGGCAAGGCCTGCAACTCAATGCCGCAAGGTCGGAGCCACAAGAATTAGAGGAATCGTGACTTCAGGAGCTACGATTATGGCTCCACCAATTGCAATACCAATTGCGACTCCAAGCGACGGAGGAGTTGCCGTGTCGAAGTCTGGCGAGCCTGGCGCTCCGGCCGCGAACTGCGGAGGTATGGGTGCGCGTGCACCGTTGAACCCATGTCTCAGTGCGCACTGCTTGATGTGCTCGGGAGCGCTGTCCCAACCTTCTCCGTGAGATTGCTCACCGTTCTCGCCACACGTCCCGCTGCTTCCCTTGCATTCCCAATGCATGTGGCGAATCTTTTGACCCGTCTGTTCGTTCAAGGTGTAGTCAATTCGAATAGTGCAACCTTTTCCGCAATCAATGGTGCGACCAGTAACGTGCTTCACCAGACCCGTCGGGTCTACAAAGCTCAGCGGATTGCCACCTACGTAGGCGTACGTGTTGATGCCGCCGTTCAGCCCGATGGGGTCAGATTGAACATATCGTCCTGTCGTCCCGTCATAGTCCCGGAAGTAGTTGTAGCTCAGCCCTGATTCCTTGTCGAAGTACTGGCCCGGGAAGCGCAGGTTGACGACGAGGTTTTCGAGCGAGTTGGGAATCGATTCTGCCGCGGTGGTCCCGAACGGCTCCGAAATCCAGCGCCAGCGGACATCGCCTGCCGCATTCACAATCACCCGCGGCGCATTCAGGTGATCGGAGTATGCGTAATACACCCTCGGCTCGGCCGTCGTCGAGTTCGTGAGCACGGCGATCAGCGTACCTCCGAGCCAGACGAATTCCTGCAGCACTCCACCGCTGCTGTTGTATTCCCCGAGTAACTGTCCGTTCTGGTCGTA
>Ga0099823_1000955_pt1 | contig 22106 bp, 11 predicted proteins | sample CowpearedBW_FD_76831 | JGI IMG/M metagenome (GOLD analysis project Ga0099823, IMG submission 76831) | Root nodule microbial communities of legume samples collected from California, USA - Cow pea red BW | ecosystem: Host-associated > Plants > Roots > Nodule | place: USA: California | collected...
AACATGTGAAGTTACTGGAATTAGTAAAAGATTACAAGTAAATAATCAATTTTTACAGATAAATATAAATTTTCTTAATTATATTTATACATCATTACAAAAGTCAAATGAAATTTGTATCAGGACTAAAATTATTTTAAATTTTTATTGGTCTCAAGTATTCTTTCACCCAAAAAAGAAATAGTATACTACCCACATTCTACACCTAGTGAGTATAAATTAACTTCTATGGAAAACTTTCCAAGATTATTTTTTATGTTATTGCACGTGATTCAGGCGCGGCTAATTGAAGAGTCTAGAATGGCCAAATATTTTTGAAATTTTCTTAAATAATATATATATTCAAAAATTTTAAACTTTTTAAAATTATACATAATATATACCAAAAATTGATAAAAATTAAATTATGTATTATTTTTTATAAAGTACAAGATTTAATGTTAATAAATAATCAAATATAATAAAAAAATTATTTATTAAGATTTTTTTTTTGTCTTTGAAGTTTTTTATAAATTATACTTATTTTTTATTCTTTGTTTTCTCTTTGATTCAAAACTAGACACAAACTCATTACTCTCGTTCTTTCATTTTCTTCCATTCTTGAAAAAAAAGTAAAGTAACTTTGTTTGTCTCACTTGGTACTTAAATATTAGTTTAATGGTTAACATTATTTTTTATCTCATGATTTTTTTTTTGTATATTTATTTTTTATGAACATACAAAAGAAAAAAATAATATAGTATGTGTTTTTTCATAATCATAATTAATTTTTAATTGTGTCTTGATTATTATATGTTTTTCTTTTAGTAATTACGTATCAATTTTTTATTAGATTATGATAAATTATTTTTTTTATTATTAAACTTTAAAAAATAGGAATATTGATGAAAAAAATATTAGTTTAAAATTTCAACTCCAACATTTTATTGTTGATACTTCTAACCATACTTTCAACTCCAACATTTTATTGTTGATGTTCCTAACCGTTAAGATTTGAAAAATTTATCAATCTTGCTTGGATTATGTCAATTTTTTGCAAAAATAAAAAAGGCAAGGACATTTTACTTGATTGATTGTCTAATTCATCTTATTTTAACTATTTCTATTTTTACATCTAAACAGAAAGATCATTTTCTACCATGAAAATTATCAAAATAAAACTGTAAAATAAAATAAAAGATGAATTTCATGTTGGCAACATGATACTTACCTTTATACTAAATTATATATTACCGACAATCATTAAATATATAAAGTTTCAGTGTATTATTTTGGCTCCCTTAAGTTATTGACAAAGATTGACATTATTGAATATGACTAAAATAATATATTGGATTTAGGATTTGGTATTACTACCTAAATAAAATATTGATTTATAGTTTTATATATTTATTTTAATTTAAATTTGAATTGTTTTTTTTATTAAATTTATTGGATTATACAAGTCATTCTGACTCATCAGAAGTTTAATCTGGATGATTCAATAATAAATATTTTGTTTTTCAATAATTAATTTGTATTTTTTATTTTTCAACTTGATTATTCATGGTGGATAAGAGTAATCATGATGGCTTCTTCTTGTCTTCATTGAAGCTTGTATGAAGAATGGAGGCTCCATGGATGGTATTGGACGTGAAAGCATGAAGGAAAGAAGTTTAAGGTGTTTGGTTTGGTGTAGGTGAAAAGATTCATAAGAGAGGTGAGACCAACTCCTAAGCAATAAGACTAGAGTAAATTAAAGAAGAGTTTACTCTAAGGTGAGTTGAAAATATATTTGTGCACAAATTTGGGCAACACTTCATTAGTCAATTTCAAGCTAATTTTTGCATGTCCAAAGTCTTCCTTTTATAGACCAAAAGGAGACCAATAAATCTCAAAAATGTAGAGAGAAAAAGGAGTCTAGAAAGTAGAATTTTGAAACAAAAAAGGAGCGTGTGGGAGATGTGATTTCTCACCTAAGCAAGTCACATTTGTCTTGCCATGGGAAGCTAACTCTCATCCTTGGAGAGTAAGTTTGAGAAGCTTCTAAGCTTCTCTAAAGTAGATGCACTACTCTCAGTCCATTTAGCACAATTTCCCTTTTTGGTCCAAAATTACTTTTAAAGCCCAATTTCTTCTAAGATCCAATACATGGTCCAAAGAAAACTTTATTCTATTAGGCCCAAAATAAAATCCTAATCTAAAATTTACAAGCAAAGAGTCCTAAGTTAGGTCTTCACATCTTTCTTTGCTCATGTGAAGTTATCTTGGACCTTATATTTGCATTTGATACTCATTTCTCGTGTATTTTCCTAGCCATGACTCTTGTTATAGATCCTTTAATTAAAGACATCTCCATAAATTTTAAATTACTTAATAAATATAATATTATCTTTTCAAGATTCATAAAAATCCTTTTTCGAGATAATTAAGTATTACATTAAACAATATATAATTACTTATAAATGACAATATCGTGAACAATATTTGCAACTAAAAGATTGAACAATTGTAAGTTTTTCTAAAATATTTCAATGTGGTATAGAATGAACAAAACTAGCATCATGATAAGTTTTATTGAAATCAATCATTCTGTACAACTAAAACTCTTTCATTCATTAACAAATCATCCCTACTTAATTTAAAAACCAGATTCCAAGATGTGTATATATATTTACTAAAATACTTAGCTAATTGTTTCATAAATAAATTATTATCTCATAATTGATTATTATTTGACGCATGCAAATAACTACTCATTTTGTTTCAAGAAACAAACCATATCAGAAGATATATAAAGTTTAATATTATATGCAAATTCTTTTTAACGACGATAACAAATATAATTAAATAAAGACAATGAAATTGTCTCAACCCTTATATCAAAACAAAAGAAAAGAGAAAAGAAAAAAAAAACTCATAAACCAACTTCTTCACGTGCATCTCTACCTATAATGTCAATCAAAACAAAAATTCTACACATTCTTAAACAAACATAAAACATAAATTCTGACAACCTAAAAATATTACGAACATAATTGAATAAGATATATAATCATTGTCATAATTTCCATATAATAATATCAAAATTTTGGATATAATAATAACATTGACGTAATATTTATAAATATGTGAAATTTTTTATTTTTGATTCTTATATTCTCAAACAAATTCAGTCTTAATTTTCATATTAACAAAAATCAATACTATATGTTATGTTTCTTAGTCGATTGTACACCTCTTTAATTGTACATCTCTTTAAGCTAATCAGTTAATTTAAATACGTTAATTTGAAATTTATGTGAACTAAAAAATTATTTGATGTGATTTCTCTAATTTTTTTCCTCGAATATTAAACTAAATAATTAGTTTGCTGTAGTAAAATAAAATTATATTTTAAAAATGATATATATTTTTAAAATGATGTAGTAAAATAGTGGTAGTGGTCTTTGTCCATCATTATCCTTGTATTGGTGTCTTGATCACCGTTTTTACGATCATCTCATTCAAATAAATAAAGAAAGATAATAAGACAATAATCTCATTCAAATAAATAAAGAAAGATAATAAGACGAAGAAAATGTAAGAAGAAAAGTAGGTGAAATTCGTGGTGTCATGCTAAAATTAAGTGCAAATTACATACAGTCAACTATGATTAAATTTTTTCATACAAAATTAAGAATTACTATAAACTTGGCTAGTAATAATTACAAAAAATACTTTAAAACAACTTTTAGTTTGAAAGTAATTTTTCTCATATTTTTTTTTTTCAAATTAAAGATTAGTGCGTTAAGAGTCTCATACTTAATAGAATTATCTATTTCATATCTAAGTGTAGAAGTTCCCGCACTAAATATACTTGAGTTACACTCTCCTTTTAAGTTTGCTGTTATTTTAATGAACACTAATTACAGCATATATATTTGTCAGAAATTATTGTTTATCATAAGTTATTAAATCACATACTATTGACGTAACATAATATAAAATTAACAAATTTAATAAATTAAGAGAAAATTGTTGTTCTGATTTTTAATCCGTTAAAATAACATAGCAATAAATACTATATTTAAGTATTAAAATTTGAAATTCTTCCGGAAGACAAGAAATACATGTTTAAGGCAAACTGCTCTGTCCTTGAAAAACATAAAAACATAAATGTCACGGTGATAAAGTCAATACGTATGGTAATGTTTAAAAAGACTTATTGGAGATTTTTTCCTTTTCTATCTTATGGTAATGTTTAAAAAATTGCATAACTTTTTTTGTTTTTTTTTTATATTCTTTTATGAATGTTACAGGAACATTATAAATAAAATAAAAAAGTAAAACTATTCTCTTTTATAATTTTTCATTTATCTTAAGATTTATATATTATTAAAAAGAGACTAACAATCATAAGGTGAGTTTGAAATCTTATGGAAAAGTATTGAAAGATGATTATTGATCTAAATTGTAAGTATTATCGAAGATTTTAAACTTTATCTATTACTAGGGTTTTGTAAACCCCAGTTATTACCAAGGGCTTTGTAAACCTCAATCAAAATACTAGGAGTTTTGTAAACTTCTGATAAGTTGCGTTAATATTAGAGTTGTTAAAAATTTTCTATAATCTCTTAGTTATGCCTTCTCGGAAGAGAAGGAGGAATTCTAGATAAAGTCATTAGAGGGGGTTAAAACCCAAAAAAATGCCAAAACTAATTTCAACTAAAAATAATTTCAGCTAAAAGTAATTATTTTTGTAGTGAGTTAAAGGAAAAAAATGTATATTTGAATTATTAAATGCTATAATGTGAAGAATAGTGGTACATTTTGACTTTAGTTTATGTTTTTTATTATGATATAATTAACTTAATGAATTTAATCCCTTCACCAACTCAACATGCAACCATCTTAAAGTAGCAAATGGTTATATATTTGTGAAATTTGACGACATACAATATATCCTTTAATTGTTTTTTAAAAGTAAAAAGGATGTTTGACACCATTTGACAAATCATTTAACAATTTTTATAAGGATAAAATAACTTTAACAAAAGTTAACTTTCGTATTTTTAAAAAAGAAAGAGAAAGTGAATAGTGATGAAGAATAATATCAAATGGCAATAAAAAAAGTGTGGTGTCAAAATAATACTGGGGTCCTTATTAAAATCTCAAAACGCATTCAAAATTTGTTTAGTGTTGGAACCTCATGCGAATTGCCATGCTACACATCAAATAATTCACTCTCTTTTTACTTTGAACATGCTTATAAAAGGAATTTGGATTCTCTACTAAGTTTTTCTGTATTGTTCTTTTGTTGTGTTTTCAAAATACAATAACTATTGATTTTGAAACTTTAAAATATATTAAAAAGATTTTTAAATACCAATATAGTGTATCTTTAATGCTCAATAGAGCACAACACCAAAAAAATCCAGTAAAGAATCTAGACTCTTATAAAAGTCGCAATGCTTGTTAAACAATAATATAATACAAATCCATATCCATTAGGAACACATGATGTATGATGTGACTCAAACAAAATAACAAGGAGCGTAGGTTGGATTTTAAAGGGTAAATTTACACGTGTCAACAACGTCTCTGATCTCATATACACTATTCATATATACTCATGGATCAAAGAATTAATGGTCTCTATGTCTTCACACCATTTGTAGTGTTCTCTCTGTTTCCTCGTTAATTTGTTGGTCTGGGGAGATCTTGTTGTCTGGTGAATGTTGTTTAGATTTCACACACATTTCTGGTTGAAAATTAGCCAAATCTGATAATTCTTCCACAGTTTCCACAATGCCTTCCACACGTGCCACAATTTCAATAAGCAAAGAAGCCACTGTTATAACTTGAATAATTTGCATAAGTGGGATTTCTATTTTTGCAGCTTGAGGAATATCAGATGAAGTTGTTGTTTCTGTTTGTGCACTACATTTTGCATTATGTGACGGTGCATTAACCAAGTTTGGATAAGAACTTAGTAAACTTCGAAGCTCTTGTGCAGCACAGTTCATCTCTGTAACCAGAATATCAAGTTTAGAGGATTTTGTCATGTTCCTCATCATAGTTGCTAACTCTCTTATGACACTCGCAGAGTTGGCACCCACTTTCATAGAGATGCTTCTCATATTGTTTTTCATCTCATCCGAAGCCTGCTCAAATTAATTAAGTAATAAATTAATTGATGAAGCTCGTGATTTTTGGGCAAAACACAAAAAAGTTGCACCTTTTTTTCAAAATTATCAAAATGTGACAAATTTCAAAAAAAAAATTACAAGTGGGTAAGTTGTACCAAAATGACATAATTTAACTAAAAGTCATGTTATGATGATACGAATTTATTTCAAAACATTTTCAAAGTTAAATTCGTGCCATTGTCAGACTTTAGTGCATTTTAAATTATAATCGTATCAAGTTGACACGATTTTAGTTCAATTTTAGTACACATCATACTAAAATGCCACAACTTTAGTTTATTGTATTTTGAAATTAACAAGACTTTAGTTCAATTTTGGTAAAAATTGTGTTTAAGTTGATACAAAAACATTTTTAAATGTTCCAAACCAAAGTTATGTCAAATTGATACAATTTTAACTTTAAAAATATTTTGAACTAAATTCATATGTATATCTTTATACGACTCGTGCCACTTTGACATAATTTACGCACTTTCATAATTTCTTTTGAAATTTATCCCATTTTGGCAATTTTCAAAAACAATTGCATCAAAAATGGTGCCTCTGGCTTTTGGCTGATTTTTCATAGTGATACTGGTTGCTAGCTCTCTTATGAGACTCGAAGAATACCTTATTGTCTGAGTTTATGCAACCAATGAGAGCATCTAAGCAAGAAGCACAACTACGCATTGATGCTCCAATTTTAACATATTGCCTCCATGGATGACGAAAGTTGAAGCGACCATGGCCAGGCTCCCATCTAGCCAAGTTTGCCTACAGTAACCATTGTAGTTTAGTCACACTATAGATACAAGAGTAACTGAGATTTTGTTTTCATTCATTAAGCTTTGCACCATCAGCACAACATTTGCAAACAAAAAAGTCAAAAGAGTTACAAGTACATACCATAGCTTCTTCTGTTGCTTTGGAACTTAGCACACACTTGTAGCCTAGCAACTCTTTCTCAGACACCTTATTATCACTTTCTTCATCCGAGGTTTCACTGCCATCAAAGTACTGAGCCACACAACCTGCGACACAGCCACACATTATACATGGGACTGGGTGGAAGAAAATAACATGATCAATAATTGTAATATATGAAAAAAGACAACATTGAAAACTGACATTGTAAGGAGTTGGCCAGTTTGTCGAGGTTCCCAGTGACAAGAACAAAGAGTTCAAAACCAGCCCAGATGGGACGAATGGTGACGCTGACAATTATGCACAATATGCTGCCAATGATAATGGTGAACATTCTGTACTGTGCCATAGCCAGCAACTCATCAACCCGATAACCCGATATTGAAACCAGACAGAAAGTGAGGATGAATATCATAGCACCATAATCAAAACGAGCCTTTATGGTGGGGATGAATCTCGAGAATGTTGCTGCCGAAGCTGAACAACCACACACCAATTCATTAGCAACCATCATCAACCATTAAACATATACTCAATATTGATTGTGTGTGTAACATAAATACCTAAAAGAAATAGAGAGATTCCTATAATTATTGGTTCAAATTGTTCTCCTGCTCTACTAGCTACCCAATGTACACCAATGCCCAGAAATCCAGCAAGGGAAGTTCCACACATTCGATTAACAGTTTTAGATATCGTTGCACCTGCAATTTCATTCTCACTAGTTACACATCATCACGAAGAAAATATCTCAGAAAAAAGTGTCACAGTTAAACTTTTCTACCTACCGGCTGTGTATTCAAACACCACAACCACTGTCATCACAGCCCACATAGCATTTCCTCCAACGCCATCATACAAAGGCTTCCAATAGTAGAAGAGCGACACAAGTGAAAGAGCAATCCCTACTTTCAAGCAATGGATGAATTTTCTTGGGTCATTCACACCCAATTCCCAAGCTTTCTTCACAAACCTCCACACCTTCAAAGCCACACCTGCTGTAGCTGCCCACATGCAACCAACCACTCTTCTCTTCAATGTGTCTTCTTCTTCTTCTTCTACCTTGATCCTCCATTCTACTTCTTTTGCCACTTCCTTGCCACAAGCCATCTTCTTGATCACTGTTTCTGTGTGTATCTGTTAAATTTGATAGTGGTTCTGGAAAATATTAGTGGCTAAGGCTTTAATCAAATAATGCCTTATGCCACAGAAAAACTTGTTGGAGCTAGAGAAGTGTAACGTTGTATTTATATAAAAGAGGACAAGTGTTGGATACCTCAATTGGAGGATATTTATAAATTAATAAACTGAAAAGGAGGGTTTGTGTCCATTAACTTTCTATAAGTTGGTAAGTTTATATTCTATTATTAAGACATAATGTGTAAGAGCACACTGACACAATCCCACTCAGGTATATTGTTCTATCTTTTTCAGTAGTAAAATGTTCCAATTCAAATTGTTGGGCATAATATATGCATAGATGGTCATGTTCTATTGTGTTTATACTATGCACGTGACTGCAGAAACACAGAAAGCACGTAACTTAATGCAAGTTGTATCAATGCAAACAAAAATAGCTGGGACTTGACCTAACCAAGATAATGAATTATCTCAACTTAAAAGGGTTTTCAGCTCATACCGTCAGTGTTGAAGATGTAATCGTGAATAGTATAGTTAATATGCCATTACTTACATTAAAATAGACTAAATATTTTCTTGCAAAGTCATGGGTCCTATATATGTCAGAAAACTTAGTGTATCCGACACTCAAATTAATACAATATCAGCGACTAATTAAGCATTTTTTACGTATTGTTACTTTAATAAAGAGTCACTAACTTGAGCTGTCAGAATATGTTTACATACATATATATATATATGCTCATACATTGTTTACAGTTTCTTGAAAATTCTACTGTGATCATCAAGTGATTTTCTTATAGCAGTCCACGTAAAGTTTCTTTTCTAATAAATTCTATAGATGAAAAAACTAACCAGTTGGTGCAAATTGCTCATGATGTCTCTACACCAATAAAAAAGATTAAAGAATAAATGTTTGCGTGAATATGTATGCTATAAATGGGCAATATGTTGCATATTAAATTTGACCTAGTCATCAAACTATGTAAGCAACTACATATTGTTTAACAAAAGGATATTTGGACACTAATTAAATAGTAAAAATAAAAACTACAATATTCCAGATGTATATATATAGTTAAAAATTCCACAGATGATATTTTGGTCCATCTTTAATCTGTTGTCTGGCACATGTATGTGCAAGATAACTATTTTAAGATTAATGAAAAACCTATTAAGCATATCGTGTCACTTCCACTCCTAATTTACATAGGCATGCACTTCTGCATATTTTAGGCCAATGTTGATGATGGTTTTTTCTCTTTTCTTTTCAAGGAGGATTATTAGGGAGAAATTATACCCGTATGACATGAGTCCAATCATATAAAAAAGATTAACACCGCTTTTAATAAAAAATCTTAAGAAAATAAGTTTATGATCTTCTTTTTCTCTTATATATCGTTTAACTTATTTATTTTTATTCGACGTGAAACTTGACTCGTACCGAGATTATTGGAAACAGTTTTCTCATTACCTGACCTAATTAAAACCAGAATATGGGGTAGCATGTTAGATATGCAATCTCATAGTAGCATAGTGAGTTGGTCCACCATCTCTAGCATTGCTTGCCTGTTGTACCGCACAAAGCCGTCACCTGATTCTCAGTGGCACGGTTATCAGATCATTTTTCTGCTGTCTAAATATGGATAACAAAATTAGGAATTATAAGAAGCAACACGGAATGAATTAGGTCATGACTAGGACTTTCTACCTCCAAACAATTTTCTGGCCAATTAGGGTTCTTGGAATTTACAAAATATATGGGAGAGCCCTTATCTAACTCCTTTGTGCTGTTTGCGCACTATTTTTGAAAAGTGAATCCAACTATCAAAAGTTGCTTATATAAATATATACATATCTTACTTGTGTCACCATTTTCTTCATGTCCTAATTTGTTCTTAATTAATCATGTTTTAAAATTGTGAGTTGCAGCAACATATATTTGCCTACTTTTGTAAAGTATTCGTACAAAGCATGCGTCCGGATATACGTGGGAATCATGCATATCACATCATGTTAGATCTATAATTTTATATTTTTTTTAATAAAGAGGTTGAAAGATACAACTATTAGATGTATTAAGGATACAGCTACTAAATATACACCGTATTTACCATTGGTGTAATCTTTTATTTGCCATTTGTCAGTTTGAACTTTTGCACACGTAGTGCAAACAAACATGCTACTATGCCTAAAATTGTAACTTACTGTAAGGAAACCAGTTGGATTGTGCAGAGTTGATCAAATCGATTATAATTGAAAAGTAAGATACTTACCACTATGAATATATGATCTTGTCTTCTTAATTATATGGACATGGTGTTAAGCGAATCAACATTTAGTTATGTGGGAATGGAAGTAGTATATAAGTAAGATTTGGGGTAGAATACTCGGATTTGCAATTTATGGTAAAGATTCACACTTGAGAGAAAAATTGTCAAGAATTAAATATAATGTTAAGAGTCCTATACTGAGTGGAAACAAGTAAGATAAATATAGGTTAAATATGTTTTTAATCTTTAAAGTTTCAGTGAAATTTGGAATTAGTTCCTCTTCAAAAAATTTGACCAATTTAATCTTTCATCTTTAAAAATGTGTGAATTTAGTCCTTTTAACCAAATTTTGTTAAGTTTATCTGACGTTTCAAACGTATTTCATGATAGTATTTAAATTATTTACACCATTTGACATATTTTCGCTTCAATGTTAACTCAAATATTATCATTAAGTGTGTTTAAAATGTCAAATAAACTTAACAAGATTTGGTAAGAATGACTAAATCCACACATTTCTAGAGATTAATGACTAAATTGATATAAAATTTTAAAGAAAGACTAATTACAAAATTCAATGAAACTCGAGGGACCAAAAACATATTTAACTCAACAATATATAGAAAAAATTAAACTCACAAATCTCTTTTATACTCTCTTCAAACCTACCAAACTAACCTTATATTTCCCAAATGTAAGGGAAGTTCAACCCGCAACATTTCTCATCATTTCTTTCAACTTTACAACTAAGTCAATCTTATATCTCTTTAGATTAACTAGAAACTCTTTTAATTTAGGTATTTTCAACTATGTATTGACTTCTGCTTTTATATGTATATATATGAATGGTGGTTGGATTCTTTGAAGATGCGATGAAAACAAAGTAGATAGATGTCCATTAGTTCCGTTAACTAATGCGGAATAGAAACACAATCTAACGGGATATACCTTAGATTCCGTAGTTAACAAGAAGGTTCCGTGAATGAATTAGGTCATGAGTACAACTTTCATTTTAATTAAAAGCTTTCAGACATCTTGAGATGCATGTGGGTCCATAACATTGTAGAGCACTTAAATCCTCACTCTAATTCTAAATTCTAATTGAAAAGACAATCCAACGATCGATCCAAAGGAGCTTTAAAGAACTTTATTGAGTCAGCATTTTCTACAAGTTCAAATATTGGTCTTTACTCTTAACCAAAATTATAGCTACTATGCTGCTTCTTTTAGTTAACCATTATTAATATTTGTGTTGGAATGTTTGGATGATTCGTCATCTCATCATTGCATATTGTTTAGCTTTTCCGTAAAAGGATCTAACCACTACCCTAAAGAACCACATCATTAAGTATGTGATCTTTTGTCTAACTTTTTTCTATAACCACTTCTACTGTACAAGAGATGTTTGTAAAGGAATATAACTCACTGTAAAAACAGTTTTACAATATCATCCAACAAATTATCGCATATAATAAATTTTTTAATTATAATTTCTTACTAATTGTAAATAAATCTAACTACTGCCTGATATGCAGAAGAAGTTGATTATATTTGGCCCTTAATTGAGATATGGGTTCCAACTAATTTATTAAACATCTTCAAGGAACAGTAGATGAAATAGAGAATCAAAATATGCCTATTTGGATGTTCATTTTGGTTACTCTAACTTTTTTGGCCCTCAGAAACACAAAGTTTAACAGATAAAAGCTCAACAGTATACATAATTTCTTCAATTCATCACCTGCACAACCTTTTCCTTGGGAACTTAGTTGGGAATTGATCACCTACAGTGTTTTTTTTGCTAAGTGTATCCTAATCTACAATTTATGTACAGACATGGATCATGTTCCTAGGATTTGATGCTATTGGCATGAAGAGCAGCATCCCAATTCTTGTTGGAAGAATCAATGCCGGAGGTGTTTGTCTGTTGTAGAAGATGGATAAGGGACCAAAACACATCTATCCTCGTAACATGTCTGTTTGCCTGTTGCACAAGGTAAAGCAGTGTTAATTTTTTCATAAAAGCGAAAAAGAAAACTGTAATCAAATATTTGATCTACTACCTCAACAATAAAGCGTGCCCATAGTTTGTTCTTCTTTCTTTCCATCTTGGCTTTCAGTATATTCAGTCCAAAACCCCGAATCACGTCAATGATCTCAAGGAATATACCCTGCACCTCGCAAAGCATCTGCAACAAGTAATGCCAATGAATTAAATTTTGCGTAGGTAATCCAAATGATAGATATGTGAAACATAGAGTCTCAATTCTATCATACCTCTATAAGCATTTGGCCTGGTGGACTCGTGTCCTCAACGATAATGGGGCATAGCATTGTTTCGTGTCCCACTTCATATGCCCATGTAATGCCACAGTTTTTGCTATCTGCCACACCACTGTCTTTTAGAACCACTTCATTTTCCTGTTCAATAAGCTAAGCAACCAAACAAGTACAATCATTTCTGGTTCTGATATGTTTAATTGTTATCAAATAAAACATTTTACAAAATTGGTTTGATCAGTTAGTTACCTTCGGCTCACTTGGTTCTCGTAGCTTGTCTGAATACTTGAGGACACTTTGTAAGAAAAGCATATATCTGATGGTGCGGTCTAACAAAGAATCAATGCTACACTGTCGAATAAAGAAATCATATGTCAGAATCAAAAACAGTATGCAGCACAACACAAAGATTGTAGCTAAGATTATAAATGTATGTCTTGAATCACAATGACTAAGATTGTGTTGCTCTTATAATTACAGTTCCTTGGAAAAAAATATCATTTACCTTTCCACCATTTGGGATGATTCCTCTCAGTTCTTTAATACAGTCTTGGATTTGCTGACGATCTTTTGGCCTTGGTCGAGGGCTTTCACCTGGCCTAGCCCTCTTCTTGGTGGGCTTTGGTTCCTCGGGCTTTTGAGGATGTTGTTGAACAGACTTTCTAATGTTAATGCTATGGCTATCATCAACCCAAGTTGCTGCTTGTAGTTTTGAGAATGTATCTTTCTTGCTTAGAAGATTGTTTGTGCTGTTTAAGTCACAAAGAGGTTGCATCAGTTCTGCTATTGTACTTCCATTCACAGATGAAGATTCTACCACTGTCTGCCTCTTGTTGGGTGATAATCCACACTCAAATTCTGAACTATTGATTGGATTGTAATTTGCTCCACCTCTCAAAAGCTCTTCAATTCCTAACTCTGAGAACAATCTCTTCCGGGTGCCTGGCAGAGAATCAGAATTCAACTCGGATATGCATTCAGAAAAGCCAGTCTCTGTAACACCACTCACCACTGGTGTAAGTGTATTCCCCCACCATTCATCGACTTGTTCATAGCTAAAATCAATTTCCATGAAATCCAACGGACCTTTCTCAGTGTTCTGCATAATCACAGATGTTTCATTCCCATCTGTGTTTGAATTATACCCAGCTAGGCCTGTTACTAAAACATCATTTAAAGAACTGCTTCCAACCAGATCAAAGGAAGTGGGGTTAAACTCTGTTGATTCAGAAAAGTTGTTGTCCAATGCAATTACCGCTTTGCAGATGCTATCCTCTGAAGAAGGACCAAACCAGTGGCAAAGATCATCCATGGAGCTGAACTTCAAAATTTCTTCCGACATATCAACTGGCTCTATGCTCTCAGAGTGTCCACGCAGTGCATATGAACTAGAGGAAAAATCAACATCTGTCACAACACTAGACTGATTTGAACATTGGTTATCCAGTGAATTGTACAATTTTCCTTGAAATGACCCTTTGTGCATACTGCACAATGGGACCAATGCCGAATCCTGAACTGGAACTTTGCTAGTAGGAAATGCATTTTCATTCACAAAACACGCATCTGCAACATCTTGTGGCCTTGCACTGGAAACTAATTGTTGCTCCAACAAATCAAAAGAAGATAATTCACCATCACACACACCAAGATAGGGATTCGTGGCAATTAAGTTGTCCGTAGAAGAGTTAGGCCTCAGAAGCACATCAGTGTTATTCCTATCTGACAACACAACTTGTGCTTCCATGATACCTTTCAATTGGTCACCAAGATACGAAGAATCTGCTTGAAATGAAGCCATTGGTTCTTCATAGTTTTTATAATGAGAAGGGAAAGGGTGGTTGGGACTAGCAGAAGAAATGGAAGCTAACATCCCATTTAACTCATTAGTGTCATAGTCCAGTGGTAAAACTGCATTTTCTAACATGTCAAACATACCCATATAATCATCTATTTCCGTGAGCATGCTTTGTGTTTGCTCCAAAAATTCCACTCTCTCCAAAATCTGCAGTAATGAAAGTATTATGCTGCAATCCAATAGCATTCAGAAACAAACTAGTGTAGATAACTATCCATGATGAAAATAACATAAAGTGAGCTAGTAAAAATTGAGAAGGTACACACTATGCAGACAAATACTGAACCAATAAAACACGAATAGTGAATTGTTTGGGCATGTCACTATGCAGATAACTACGCTTATAAACCGGAATTCAACGACCATATATTGTCAATTTAAGGTCTAAGGTTCTCTGTTACTGAAACAACGATTTCTATATAATATTTATTATTAAACTAACAATCACCAGAAAAAAGTTACTAACAAAAGCATACTTTCCATTTAAAACTTTCTGATAAATCGACATCTATCAATTAAATTTAGTACAAAAAACAAGGACACATTGTGCGCCATGTTCTTGTTTTGTCATAGTAAAACTTGCCAGCACAAATTCATTTATGCACGAAATCACAAATTCATGTTCTTTGATGATGCTAACCTTATTTCTGGATCCAAACTGTATCACTCCTAATGCTTTGATAGGTATGACCACAATAGTCTACAAAGCAGAAAAAGTTTATCAGTATACATTGCTCATGGTTTTGAAGAACAAAGATAACCAAACATGCATGGACATCTATCGTGGTAACTTTAACAAAAAAATTATATTTTAGACTGGAAGAATGTTGAAAGGGAGGTGAAGAGGAAAAATATGAAATCTGAAACTAAGAACTAAGAAAAAAAAAACATTTTCTTCCTTTGTAATACCTTTATTCCGGAGGAAAACTGTTGATGCAAACACGAATCATCCTGTGAAAAGAAAGAAAAATCTTTAGTGATAAATGGGCAAAAAACAAGAGCAACCCAAAGTTGAATTGAAATAAATGGCACAAACTCAACAGTTGAAAGCAATACTTCACAAATATTTTGCCCAGTCGGATTCCAATAATGAGTTTGACCATCTGAGTGCACCCAACTGTGTTTACCCGTGAAAGCAGCTTCACCTACAATTCTGGGTAGCACGAGTAAACTGTATCAGTCCTTGGTTTTAGGCTTTACAATTGAAAAGAATCTCCACTTTTATCTCACTGGTTTCATGAAAAAATATGCAATTTTGGAAAACTGAAACTAAACAGTGAAATAATTTGACCATACCCTTCACCCAGCAAGTGGACCGGTGGATGCATGTTGGAAATCTCTTCTTCCTGATTCTCTTCATAGTATGCTTCTTCCACTGTCAACAACCTGCAGGAATTTCAGACATGCAACGCAATCCACGGTGAGAAAGATAAAAAATTATGTGCTTCCCAGAATAGAAAAATGCTTAACATAACAGAAGAGAAGAAGAAGAAGAAGAAAAATGCTTACAAAGGATTGCGTGGATGAAAGCGCCAGAAAATAGCATAAGACCAAGCATCAACAGAAGAAGAAGAAGAACAAAGAGTCTTGAGCTTATTCCTTAGAGTGAGAGGCATTGTGAATGGCATTAACTAAAGTGGTTATTACCAATGCATGAAGAGGCAAAGTGCAGAATATATAGCAGAAGAGAGAAAATGGTGAAATGAAGGGCCACCAAAAGCGAATATTCACTCAAGAAGCTTAGAAATTAATGTGTATGTGTCAAACACAGAGGACGAAAAGGAAAGGCAAAGTCTGAACAGAAATGTTGTCAGGTTTGGCCTATTCTCACTTTCGATCAAAAAAATCAGAAAGAAACCATAACATAGACATGTATTTAATCGAATAATAATATTATTATAGTAATGTTGTAGTAGTAGCAGTAGTCGCTAGTAGTTGTGTTTGTTTAGGGACAAAAAAACCAACAACATCCATTACTGTAACTCTCTTTCCTCTTCCCTAGCTTCCAATTTCCAACACACCTTACGACATCAACTTCCCCACCACCGCCCACAAATATTCCCATGATATAATTTTTTAAATATTCATTTTAATAATAATAATTATTATTATTGTTAATATTATTATTATAAGACTTCTCCATATATGACGTCCATGTTCATCATTTTTAATATTACATAATATAATACCACCAATTTAATATAATATCCAGAAATTTAAAGAGCTGTGATCATCATTGGCATCCAGATACGCATGTATAGTAGGATCTCAAGTTTAGATGAGAATAAATAAATATTTTCTCGTGATTATATCATAATTGTTAATAATTAATACTAATGGAGGGGAATAATTATAATTTACGAGCATTGAATTTCAGAATCTTATGATATTGTAAAAAGTTGCTGATACCATGCATTGCATACTACCACATCATAATGAATTAATAGACAATATTATATACATTTGTAAAGTATCTTCTTGCGCCCCGCGCTCTAGCTACATTCACAAAACTGTGCTATATAGTACAGTGTTTTCAGTGCTTGAAAGCAAGAACAAGAATCATATATCGAGACAAAAATATCAATTTTAAAATAGATTAAAACAAATTAGTGGTTTTTTGAAATTTGAGAAATTGGTTTGAAGAAAAATATAACTAGAAAATAAGAAAACAACAAATTTAAAATATATATATATATATATATATAATAGTTTATATGATCAATATTTTTTCTTAGAACAAAGTGGATTGACATAAAATAATATATTTGGAAATAAAAAAATATTAGGTTTTTATCCATAGGTGAGAATATACACATTGGTATTTAGCTTCATCAACAAATGTTCTGCATTAAAACATGGTGGATCTCAATAATTAAAGAGATTTCAGTAACTTAGCTAACAAGCTAATGGACTAATCAAAAAAAAATAGAAATTAAAAAATGTTAAAAATAAAATTAGTGAAATTATAAGGAAAAGCCAATGCATTAATGCAATAGGAAACAAAAAAAAGGAAACTTCATTTATGTCATTCCAACATCAAATAAAGCATAAAAAAAACACTTAATATCTTTAAATTTTTATGAAAGATAGAAATATTTTAATACTAACAGAGAGTAATTGGTTCACCGATTCATTTACTTACCAGAGGTTAATGAATAATTAACATATTAATTTTCTTAAATCGTTTGCTACTTCTATCTTTCCAACCAGAGATTCCAGAAAATAGAACTCTTCCAAAGTTTCACAAGATATAAGTTTGCTATTATTCAATCTTTTGTTAATATCATATTTATATTATGGAACAAAATTTTAGTAACTCTACAAATAACTAACCAAAAAATATTCTCATTTATGGAGGTAACTATTTTATATTAATTTTTTAATCACAAGCGTAATCTTTTAATTTCATATTTAAATAGTTTTTTATTTATTTTTAAGTATACATAAACTAATATTTTAAAAAATTATTTTTATTCAGATGTTTCCTAAACAAATGTAGAACAAGAAGAATAGTATAGTATAATTACATATTACTCTTTTTCGGCAACCTTCTCTATGAACCTTTATAATATGTCATAAAAGTATTAAATGAAAAATTCAATATATTTAACATCTGAAATATTAAAATATTTAATATTAGCTCATGAAATATCGAAGAGAATTAGGAAAATATAATAAATTTTATAAATATTACAACTAAAAAATACTTTTGTAATATTTTTTGTACTTTAATCTGGCATCAGTGGTACTGTTACTGTCCTTTCCTAGTTCCAAGACAAAAAGGTTTTGTCTTGTGGTTCATCTTCTTCTCTCCTCGTTTCTCACCAAAAATATTCTCTACTCATTCTCTTTTTCTATTATAGCAATTGCAATTTATTAGGGGTGGGATACTAATACTTTAAAGTGTAAACTTTTCACTGTATTTTTTTTTTTAATTATAAATTCGTGAATGTATTTTTTCTTTAAACTGAATAAGATTATAGAAAATGATAATTTTTAAATATTAATTTATTTACATACTTAAGATTAATTTTAAATTATTTTACATCAAGAAGAGCTATATGAGAGTAATAAACTTTGCATTGATGAATTAAAATGGACTTAATTATATTTGAAACTCATTGTCCAAAATTTTCTTATGAAAAAATGTGCTATCTTTCAGAAACATCTGATGCTAATTCACCTTATCTTAATGTATACATTTTATTCATCATCGAATTGATGGTACTTTTCTGATGGTTCTCCGAGTACACAACCTATTATATAGATTTTGACAGAAAAAAAATCAATTAAAATCATCTTAAATGCGATTAAGTAATAATATAAAGAATTTTCCACCTTCAAGTCAACAAAGTTTGCATTAATTGTTATTATTTCATGTTAATCAAATTACAATTTTTTATGTATAAAAGTAAAAACAAATTGAATAATTATACGCGAGAGTTTCTTCAATTAACTATAATTTTAGTTCATTAATAAACCTTTTATTTTCTAAAAATATTTTTTAGAAACTCAGCCCTAAATTATTTATCATTTGTGCCACTTTTGTGTATATTAAAAAAATATGCTATCTTTATGACAAATAAGATAATTAAACACCAACAAAATTGGAAAATTGCGTTTATTTTACACAAACAAAACGTATTTGTTCATTTTGCTTAAAAAATGTAATATGCATATACACGGTAGAATGAACAATTATAAACTAGTGATCTAATTCATTATATGTATACCAGAAAAATTAATTTCTTACATGCAAAATAATGGAGTGTGAGGAAGCTTACATCATATATAGAATCTTTGATAAATGTTAACAAAAATTTAAATATAAATATAAAAAAATAATTTGATTTTAGATGTTAAAATGAGTAGAACTTTTGGATTGCTTATCATGGCACTGAACAGCCATAATGAAGCGTGTGGTGGCTGAAGGGGACAAAATTATATCTCTTTCCTCACTAAATAAACAACACTTTCATTAGCTATGCCAAAAAAATACCCATTTTTATAAATAAACTTACTACTAAAGGAACTTCGCGTTTTGCAATCACTCACTTTCTTTTCTTTTTCTTTTCTGACCTTTCTTTTGTATTCTTCTTCTTTTCTCACACAAACCCTAAGCAAAAATAAATGGAGTGCTAAATTCTTAGAGCTTATGAAAGTTGAAAAGACACTGCTTCTTGTGTTCAACGACCCTATGATTTTTAATCAATGTCGACCACCTAATCAACTAAAGCAACACCAACACTGTTCAAACCACATTTCCAATTCATGCTTCTTTCATAAGTTTATGTTCTGTTAACCTATGTACCCATGTCATTTTGCTAGGGTTTGTTTGTGTCCACACAATTTTATAGGAGCTATAGAAGAAGCTCTTTTTTTCATCTTTGTACATAGCCTCCTAGCTTGTTCGTTGAGATTGTAACCAGTGTACTTCACCATTTCACACCAATCTCGTAATTGCAAATAAATTTCATGCACTGGACAAAATCAATTTAGATATAATAGTTTTGTTTGCATATGGTTCTTTGAGAAAGAATTACCTGAAAGACAAGTACGTACCAATATGAGTTCACCTTAAAGAAAAAATTAATAGCGATTTCAACCAAAAATTTTAAGATAATAGTATTTTTTTAATATGCTTAATTTTTATTTTTTTTATCCAATATGAAACTTAGACTCGAGTGTGAATTCAAGGGTGAGTCTAAGTCTTCTATTGAATAAAAATGAGAAAGTTGAGTACATATAAAGATAAAAACTCATAAACTCATTGTCTTAAGATTTTGAGTTAAGAGTGATGTCATCTTTTATATGTGAGTTAGGCTTATTAAGAATCCAAGTGTGAGTCTAAGTCACACATTGACTAGAAATGAGAAAGTAGAGCGTTATATAAGAATAAAGACCCATAAATTCATTGTCTTAAAGTTTTGGATTGAGAGTGGTGTCAATACCTTGTGTGGTTGGACTCATGTTTCATTATTGATGTTGTATTTCTTCTCAGTAAATTCCCCTCCTCTATAAACCTAACCAGACTCACACTTAAATTTTTAAAATTAGAAATTAGTTAAGACCATAAATACATAAACTTAGTCTCTTTTTAGTGAAGTTGTTTGTATTTGTTTAAATATATTTGACAACTGAAAAACAACACACCTTTTAGGGTTTTATTAGGCACAAGAAACATGTTTTCTGTTTCTCCTTTTTGGTTTGAAATTTTAAACAAAAGGGCATGGTGAATTGAATAAAGAATATTTGAAATGGTGAAATTGTAGCGAATTCAACATGAGGTCCTACACATGATGAATTGGAGGAACTATAGGGATTTTGTTTTGACCCTTTCAATTTGAATGATAATGTGTCGAATTCAAACAATGCAACTTACCTATATAATGTTTGATTTTAATCTGAGTTGAAAGTTTGTATGGTTTGGCCTTTAAGTGAGGGGCGATGGGTCCTATATTATTGGAATAAGACAGAAAAGTATTATGATCAGTTATTACTTATTATCGTGCCATGTTTCTCTTTACTCCAACGCTGCACATGTAATTCTGTTTCTCCTTCTTCAATTTCCTTTCTTCTTTGCTTTTTGTTTTTGGTTTTACCATATAAATACTTAAATTAACGTGAATCTCACTTTACAAATAATTTTATAAAATTAAATTGAACCTAAATTTGTCTTGAGTTAATAGTTACTTGCACTCAAAAATTGACCTAATTATAATAAAAGGGGTATAATTGAGATGGTTTTGGTTCAAAGTTCACAAAATCTGGAAGTGGATTTGCTTGTATTTTAAGTGTTGGTTGATTGCCAACATATTGTATCAGCAAAGTTGAGGTAGGGTCATAATGAGGTTGAAAAAAATGCTATTTTTATATGGATTTACCTAGCAGGACTTGCACTAGGCTAAAAAGTTTAAGTCACTCATTAAACAGTTATTAAATATTTATAGTTCAAAATTATAATTATATTTGGTTTAAATATATTATTTTGTATGTCAAGTAAATACCAATTATAAAGAAAAAAAATATACTAAATATTAAAATAATAAGTTTTAGTGTTAATCTCAAATAATTTGATGGTGATACACACCAAAATTTTACAAAGAAAGTTGAAGTGAATATATAATAATCTTTTCCGAAAAGTGTTTAATTGAAATAAAAATGCAATTTACGTAGAAAAAGATGAGCAAATAGAAAGTATTTATTTTATTTCTATAGTAAAGAAACATGTCATTTTTCATTGGTTGATTATGTTTTATTTTCTACTCATATATGCGATAAAGTAAGGACAATTGTAAAGTAACAAGGTATTTGCTAAAATCACCCAATCTCATATCTCTACAATAAATGCATGGATAGTTATATAATTGTACAATTACTTAATTATGTATTTTTTTTCCTTCACTTCATGCTACTTTCTCCTCAAATAAGATGATTCACCTGGATTGATATTCAGTAGCTCATATATATAAATAATATATA
>Ga0099823_1000964_pt1 | contig 22058 bp, 19 predicted proteins | sample CowpearedBW_FD_76831 | JGI IMG/M metagenome (GOLD analysis project Ga0099823, IMG submission 76831) | Root nodule microbial communities of legume samples collected from California, USA - Cow pea red BW | ecosystem: Host-associated > Plants > Roots > Nodule | place: USA: California | collected...
AGAAAATAAAATTTATTTAGATAAAATTAATTTAAAGTTAATAAAAATATAATTTTAAATAAATATTGAACTAAAATTAGTAATATTATAAATTAATTAATTTTGTCATTAATTATAAAGTTACAGCAAGGACACAGGTCATATTTATGCATAGAATCTTTGTACATGCATTGGCTTGAGAAAAAAAAAAGGATAAATTGGTAATGTCATGTGTACGTTATAGGAAATCAACACAAATCATCTTCAAATGTGAGGACGGACTTACTCTTCTCAACAATAAATAATCACCTCCTAATTATATAAAATCATCACAAATGTGTTTTCAAGCTAATATTGACTTTTACTTTTCAAAAAACTTTCCATAACCATTTAAAAAGTGCAGTGTTTTTTTTTTTGTTAAAGAAATTAAATGTTTTTTTAGGAAAACTCAACTAAACTCTTTAAATTATAAATTAGTACATATGGCATTATATATTTAGAATTGTGTGTTTGGAGATGATTCGTCTTAATTCCAATAGTTACCCAAACAATTTCTACGGGGATGACAAAAGATGCAGACTTTGTTACGAGAGAAATTGAAGGAGATTTAGACATTAACATATTAAGAGAGTTATAAATTCGAAACGTGTACGAAGAAACCTCGAAAGGAATTCATAACTCAGAATTTTGTATAATTTATTTGTCAAAAGTTTTTCATAAACACTAAAAGTGTCATAAATAAAGTGGGAAGAAATTTATTTTTGCTAAAAAAATGTGTTTTTCAGAAAAAATCTAAACACAATCCCAAGCTTAGATTTTACATCTTTATTCATTTAACAAAAATGCAATTTCTTAAATGTTTAGTTTTAAAAAAAATAAATTTAAAAATTTAAAAGAAGATTCGTGGTATTTTGACAGCAATATTTTTAAAAAGGTTTTCGCAGTAATTAAGATTGTTCACGGTTTAACATTGTCTGATAAATGCATGTTCCGAAAACTGAGTACAGTATGCGAGTGACGGCAACTAAAAACACTACTTCTCAATCACACTTCTATTTCGGAAAAAAAAGGTTAACTTCATTAAAATTGTCCCTTGTGTTATTTACGTACTTTCTCAAAGAAGACCAATTATGAGAGGGGCGCAATTGCAAGACGCGCGGGGCAGAAACGGGAGGTTTCGGAAATACGAGTAAAATCAGAGGTCACAACTGCAAAACAAAAAGGTAAAAAAGTCAGCGCGTGAAGTTTGGCTTAGATTTGGATTTGGCTTCGCTGTTCGAAAATCGAACTTCACAACGCAACACAAAAACAAGATAGAGAGAGAAGCGGGGCAAACCCTTCTCTTTTTCTTATTTTCACACTGCTTCCTTCACTTTCTTCTTCTTCCCTCGGCTCTTAGCCTAGTCCAAACTCTATGAAACTGCACGCTAGTAGCTGAAACGACGTCGTTTTGCGTAACATGGCTCAGAAGCCACACCTTCTGCTCGAGGAGCTGGGATCCAAGCTCGAATCTCTTCCCTCCTCCCATGACGCTCTCATCGAGCTCTTGCAGGTGTGTGTCTCCGAGTTTCTCGCTGCTTCGTTTCGAAATTGGTTTAGGCCAGCTTCGAGAATTTCGTGTTTTTTTACGGAAATTTCGAACTCTTTTTTGTTTTTTGTGGTTAGTTATGTTCGTTATTTTCTGTTTGGGGAGTTCAGGTCAGGAAAACTGTGACACGTATTCTCGGTTAAGTTGATTTGTCTGTTTGAACGAGTGAATTGAGTTCAAATGCGTGTATAGGTCTCCGTTTTTGTGGTTCTTCGTGTAGGTGGTTTGTAATTAGTTGAGGATTTGGGTTTTGGTAGTTGGTCTTTTGAAATTGAGAGGAACAATTGGGAGATTGAGTGTGTTTTATGTGGGACTTTGGTTATTTGAAGCGTGTTTCTAGAGTGGCTTTTGAGTCCGGTTAGTTTGTGAATGGTTTTTGAAGGGGCTTTAGGTCTATTTTCTGTGTTTGTTAAGTTGGTTTTGTCTTGTGCTGTAGATAAGTTTAATAAATCTGTGGATATTTTGGATGGATTAGTGGAAAAAGATGAAGCTACTGAATATGCAAATTTTCACCAAGATGGTGGGATTAGAAGTTAAAACGAAGATACTTATTCAAATTGCTTACTTTACTGAGGCCTGGTTTATTCTAATTAACGTGATGGAATTTGGCATGTATGAATGAATTATGGTTGAAGTTCCATTTCAAGTGTATTTAAGGTTGAAAGTGTTGTTTACTAGAGTTGGAGTATGAGATAAATTAAGAAGGATACCCTCCTCCCTCACCTAAAGCATTGAATTAGGAAGATGTAGCATCACACTTGCTGAATGATATTAGTATCAATCTTAAGATCTAACTAGTTTACATGTACTGTATCAAACATATTGACTGGTTCCCAACACAACATGATGGCAGTAAATTCGGTGTTTTGCTTAGGAAGGCTATTAGATCTGTAGTTCCTTAAATGTTATCTTCTTGGAAAAACCTGAGGATCCTTTTAAGGCAGTATATGGATAAGGCTTGATGTGGTTCAATGTGTGTGCTGTTCCTGTTAGTTGGTAACCATATGGTTAGTGACTAGTAATAGTAGTTTAGTCTCAAAATCCTAGGTCCTTGTTGATAAAGCAATCACAACGTGAAGAGAGAAAGTTAACAAACGTATTAAGGCTCACTTTAGGTAGGTCTTATGGACATATGACACAGTCTCAATCCAATTCTTTGTTACCAAGCTACTCTTCTAATTCTGGATCTACTCTCTAATCATAACAAATAATACGTTTTTTTTAAGTTTTTATAGAAATTTCTTTCTTTCTGATCAACATTACTGTAAGGTGTTGAAAAGTATGGACTTCTCAGTGGGTCATAGTATCTCTATGTTATGGATTTTCTATTTTCCTACGGCATAATGAATGTGTGGTATCACCAAAAAAAAACAGAAAATCAAGTTTTCTCTTGACAATTAAAACTAGTTCACAGGCATATAATGCAGGCCAAAATGATCAAATGTGTGCTGCAAATTTCCATTATTCTTTACTTATGTTACTGCTGTGCTGCATTAAAATTTGCTTTTCCAAAAGCAATATTTTTTTATTGGCAACTCCTAACCTCCCTAAACAAAATGTGGTTCTATCTGCAGCAAGCTGCATCATGCCTTACTGACTTGGATCAATCACCATCAGCTTCGGCATTGGAGTCAATGAAGCCCTTTTTTAATGCAATTGTTAAGCCAGAACTGCTAAAGCACGAGGATAGTGATGTCAAGCTTCTAGTTGCAATATGTGTTTGTGAGATTACTCGAATCACCGCACCTGAAGCTCCTTACAGCGATGATGTTCTAAAGGTATCTTTCATTTATTCTGGTTATCTGAAAAAATAATTTGAAGTACCCCTTTACTTTTAGTCAAACAAGAAGACAAATGTAGTTGGGAACATAGTCTCCTTCATCCTAATCATCATTATATCACTTTGCAGGATATATTTCAGTTGATTGTGGGCACTTTTAGTGGTCTGAGTGATACAAGTGGCCCATCCTTTGATCGGAGAGTTGCTATACTGGAGACTCTGGCAAAATATAGATCCTGTGTTGTAATGCTGGATCTTGAATGTGATGATCTAGTGAATGAAATGTTCAGTACTTTCTTTGCAGTTGCCAGGTTGGTTTATCACTGTTGAATATAGAGAAAATAGAGTTTGAGATTAATCTCCTTTGTGTATAAATCACACATAGAGTACTCTATTTATAATAGAGAGATGTACTACTAAAAAGAGTAACTAAAAATAAATAGAGTAAATAGAAGATATTGTTTGATATTGTGATTAAAAATATCTAACAATATCTTAACAATATCAAACAATATCTAAAGAATATCTAACAATCACAAAGTCTTTTACTTAGTTGAAGGTGTGAGCTCATTACAAAGAGTTATATTTCCCTGAAAGGTTCTGTTCTATTTCTGATAAAAGAAAAGAGAAAATGAATTTAAGATGATTAGATATGCAGAAACTGAAATATTTGTATACTTTGAATGTGATGTTTTGGAATGGAGAAGCAAATATTGTAATTCTGAAGTAGTGAAACTAATATCTCTCATTCTATTGCTTACTGTCCTACATTACATTGGGATATTTTATGTGGGATATTACCTACAACTATGCTATGTATAACACTAGTATTTGTGTACTTAGATTGATTGCTTCTTTATTTGATGATGACTGTTTTTTTATCTATTACTAATTATTCTACCAATTCTTTGTATTGTCTAATTTTGATTTATCAAGCATATTTATTGAGTAGTACTTCTGTGTTGTGTGATGTTAACTTTGAAGTGTTAATCTTAAGTAGTACTCTTCAAATGTCACATTTCCATAGTACTTTTCTTGATTAAAAATTCTCTTTAGATCAATGAATGATACCTGTGTACTTTATTTCATGCACAGAGATGATCATCCAGAGAATGTTCTGTCATCCATGCAAACTATAATGGCTGTTCTTTTAGAAGAAAGTGAGGATGTACATCCGGATATTTTGTCTATTCTACTGTCTACATTAGGCCGTGACAAAAGAGTGAGTACTTTTTCTTATATAATTTTTTTTCCTGTTATAGGCAGTAGCTGATGCACTTAGAGAATGAATGTTGTCTTATGTATCATCTTTAATACTATATAGTGAACATGATTGTCTGAATTTTGTTTATTCCAGGATGTTTCTGGAGCTGCGAGGAAGCTTTCCATGAATATCATACAGCAATGCATGGAAAAACTTGAACCGAGTATCCAACAATTTTTACTATCATTCATATCAGAAGACAGCCAGGAAATGAACAGTCAAGTTCAATACCATGAAGTTATCTATGATCTCTATTGCTGGGCTCCTCAGATCCTATATGAAGTTTTTCCTTATGTCACAAGAGAGCTAATGGTGAATACTGATTTATTGATTTTTGTGATGCTCTACGTGGTTTCTAAATTATTTCCATTAAAACGACCTTGATGCTACTGTAAAGAAGTTTCATTATGTAAATTTAATGATATCATGTTATGCTTTGTAAATAGCTGTGCTTTAGAATTTGAGTTTCAGAAAACAGAGAATGGAAAGGGGTGATTTTATTGTTTGAATGAAAACGAACAGGACTAGGAAAAAGATCTCACCATTGCTAAGAGTCTCTTTTGCATCTTTTTATTCCCTATCAAATTTAGTGTGTCATAGATTGTTATACTTTTGACTGATATTCACATTTGATGCCTGATTCTCATTTGTAATTGAACATTTGCAGACTGACAAGCTGGAAACTCGTTTGAAAGCAGTGAACTTGGTTGGGGATATAATTGCTCTTCCTGGATCCTCCATTGCTGAAGCACTTCAGACTACATTTTCAGAGTTTTTAAAAAGATTGACTGATAGAGATTTTGTGGTTCGCATGTCTGTCCTTGAGCATGTAAAGAGTTGTCTGCTGTCAAATCCTTTAAGGGCTGAAGCTCCTCAAATTATCTGTGAGTCCATTGGATGCATGTACAAGATATTCAGTCCCAGATTTTTATATTTTTTTTTATATCTTCTAAATTCATTTGGGTACACCTTTTTAGCTGCCCTTTCTGATCGACTGCTGGATTCTGATGATGAATTTCGAAAGCAAGTTGTGGGTGTTATCTGTGATGTAGCATGCCATACCCTAAATGCAGTCCCTCATGAAACTGTGAAACTTGTCGCTGAGAGGCTTTGTGATAAATCTGTATGTATACCTCTCTGATCTAAATTACCCATTGCCTAACATTCTCTCTAAATTCTGATTATTTAACTTACCACATCTAAATCCTTGTCTGGCTTTGCATTTCCAGCTACTTGTTAAAAAGTATACTATGGAAAGATTGACTGAGATATATCGAGTTTTTTGTGAGAATAGTTCCAACACAGCTAATCCCAGTGAATATGACTGGATTCCAGGGAAGATCATTCGATGTTTCTATGACAAAGATTTCAGGTGAAACACTGATGCTGCATAAGATATTTGGTTATGTTATATCTCTGTCATTATTTGCCTTGTGGTAATTTATTTATTTTTTGTATGAAGGCTTTTTACATTTTCATATGATGTTAATGGGAGCACAATCCACTACTGTTATTGAGAATAGAATAAGGACAGACCAATTAGTTTCTTAAAATTAATTTCTAGTTGTAAGTTTGAATGCACTCTTCATCTGAAGCTACATACTCTTTAGCTAACACCTCAGATTATTGAGAAAGTAGAAGTCTTTTAAAACTGGTTGTAACACCACTAATGGCAGCTCTTTTCTTACATGGTGAAGATCATTTTTAGATATGAGTATCTTGGAGTAAATAACTGAAGATCATTTTTAATATATGTTTTTGTTAGTATTAGCATGCTATGTTTTTCTTTATGAATACATTTTTTAATTTAATTTTGATTCACTAACCATATAACAATTTTTTGTAAGTTTGCTTACAAAAAAAAAAAAAAATTGTAAGTCATTAATAACTTTAACTTCTCTAGCAATTCTTAACATAGTCAAACTCATTAAACAGGCTACTAATAAAAGATTGGTTTATGGTGCAAAATATTGTACAATGACTGTGCATGAAATTTAAAATCTCTATTTTTATCTAGAGAATATCAAGATTGAAATAGTTGTAAAATTTCAAATGGCCCCTCCTTATAGATAACCTATCATTCAGAAAGGCCTTTGGTGTACTAGATCAATGACTTTCCAGTTGTTCATTGCTTTGATTTATGTATTTTTCTGCTTCTGATATTTTTTCTTCCAGTATCAACATACTTTTACAAACTGGAAAGTTATGGTTGTCTAAACTATTGTAGCCTCTAAGCTTGTTTCTTTCTTTTCCATATGCTTTAATTTTCTTGTTATTTTTTTGCCTTAGGAATAAAATGTTAGTTATTGATATTTCTTTTGTTAACTTTTCATTCTGCAGATGGGATATAATTGAGTCAATTCTTTGTGAATCCTTGTTTCCATCAGATTTTTCAATCAATGATATAGTTAAACATTGGGTTGGGATTTTCTCTAGATTTGATAAAGTGGAGGCCAAGGCTCTTGAAAAGATACTTGAACAAAAACAAAGGTACATTTTTTTTACCACTGAATGGCTTATATTCCGCCTGGTGTCTCAAATTTTTACTTTTCATGGTGCAACTTGGTACCAGATTACAGGAAGAAATGCGGAAGTATTTAGCTCTGAGGCAGACTAATCAGGTATGTTACTGTGGATGTTGGAAAGATGAACTTTCAGAGGATATTTGATGTGAAAATGGGCTTGATCTCATTTAAAAAATGCAGGGGAAAGACATTCCTGAGGTCCAAAAAAAGATCGTGTTCTGTTTCCGTGTAATGTCTCGTTCATTTGCTGACCCAACAAAGGCAGAAGAGAGTTTCCAGATTCTTGATCAATTACAAGATCCTAATCTCTGGAAAATTTTGACAGATCTTGTTGATCCAAATACTAGCTTCCATCAAACTCGTGAATATAGGGTAATATATTCTAAAACTTGTAGATATGGTTTAGACATACTGATTGGGGTAGTTATAGCTGCAACTGCATGGGAATTGGTCTTTGACCCAAATCCTGTGGGATATATTTATAAGCTTCAGAACTTGTTGCTAATGCATTTCACCGTGTCTCTATAACTTTGTTTCTGTTACTTGTATGAACTTTTTTAAGAAGGGGCCAATTGGATGAACTACATAGATTGTAATTTCAATGAGCTCTTAACTTTGGGAGTCTATTAGGACTTAGGAGAGTAGTATTTGAACATCCAAATGGTAATATCTCATTATGGTTTGGACTAACTGCTCTTTTATTTATTTATTTTTCTATAATAGAAAGAAAGGAACTGTAATTTGTAGTTTGTTATTTACTGATGTTAGCTATTTATTTGCTTTTTATCTCCAGGATCATTTCCTTAAAATACTCGGTGAAAATCATGAGCTCTATGAATTTCTGAATACCCTTTATATAAAGTGTTCCTATTTACTTTTCAACAAGGAGCATGTGAAGGCTGTTCTTTCAGAAATCATCACAAATAAATCCTCAGAGAATGATCAGCATGTACAATATTGTATGAACATACTAGTGGTAAGAATATGCCCTTTCTAGGTTTATTGACTTTTTGCACTTGTTTTTTCGATATTTATATTGTGTATTGGATATGCTAAACAATTTTCACTTTAGTTCATTGCAGTAGGGAGGGTGGGGGTGGCAAAGAAATAAATCCTAAACTTTTATATAGCTTTTCCAGATTGCAAAGCTTTATGTATTTGCCAGTGGATGATTACTTCAGCCCTGGAACTTAAGTTTCTTGATATTTCTAACATAGTTTCACATATAGAATCCCTTTAAGCTCAAACTGGTGAAGAAACGAATACTTGATTAGAATTTAGATTGTGGGAATGGTGTGGCAAAGTTTGTGCGTCTTTTTATAGAGGCATCAAGAAGCATATTCATCTCTTATACATAAGCTGTTAGAAGTCCGAATAATGATTTATCAATATTTTAAAACAGCATTGTCAGTTTGGATGCTTGTGTTTTCGCTGTGCCCCTTTCTATTATTTCTTATGCTTGCATGATTTTGTCATCAAGCAATATCATGTTTTCAGTCATCTTGGACAGGAAAATTAAAATACTGGAATCTCGTTTTCTAATCAAATCATATTTCTAACACTAACTTTCTGGTTGACTAATGATGAGATGCAGATAATTTCTAGATTCTGTCCATATCTTTTTAGTGGCACTGAGGTGGAGCTGGTGAATTTACTTAAGGATAATAGTGATATGATTAAAGAGGGTGTTCTGAATGTTTTGGCAAAGGCTGGTGGTACTATTCGTGAACAGCTCGCAGTTACATCAAGGTGTCACTTTTAATTTTATAACTCTTAGATCCACTTTCTTTTATAATATTCTTATTATTCCTTGTACCATGCAATTTTGTAGACCTTATTGGCAGACTATACTGTTAAATTTGATGACTCTTTTATATCCATTTTCATTTATAACATTCCTATTGCTCCTTGTTTCAAGCAGTTCTGTAGACCTTATGTTGGAGAGATTATGTTTAGAAGGAAGTCAAATACAAGCCAAGTATGCTGTTCACGCTCTGGCTGCAATTACAAAGGACGATGGCCTCAAGTCTCTTTCTGTTCTGTACAAGGTTTATTTAAATTATTTGTTACAGGATAATTATGCTGACCTCCAATTAGTGTTAATTACATGTAAACCCTTCTTGTTTGAAAAATTGCACCTACCTCCTGGGCTTTGTCATTTTTAAAGGGGTCTATATGGTCTGTACATAGAAAGTAAGGGGTGTCTATGTGTGATTTTTTAGAAAGTGAAGGTGTCGAAGTTCTAGAACAATATTTAAAGTACGGGAGTTAGAGGTAGTTTTCCAACAAAGAAGGGTGTAAAGTAATTTGGGTCTCAAAGGAAGTAGGTCATTTTCCCTGTATTTGTGATTTTTTATATATTTTGATTGTTCTCACCTTATATGCAGAGACTTGTAGATATGCTGGAAGAGAAAACACATCTACCTGCAGTATTACAGTCTCTGGGGTGTATAGCACAGACTGCAATGCCTGTATTCGAAACTAGAGAAAGTGAAATTGAAGCATTTATAATCAACAAGATTCTGAAAAGTGATAGTGTAAGCCTTTCAAATTCCATTACATGGTGTGCTCCTTTAAAATAAAATTATGGAAGTAATTAGTTTCTATTTAAATGCTTTTATCATGGTTTCAGAAAGAAGATCACTCAAGAATATCTTGGGACGATAGAAGCGATCTTTGTGTTTTGAAGGTAGGACGATATTCTATTCTGATTTTTTAGATGCTTTGGATGGTATCTGTATTCTATAATTTGATTCATTGGATAGTTCTAGTAGGTTTTCATATTGACCCTTTTTTCCTTCTTTCTTTACTGCAGATATATGGCATCAAAACCCTAGTGAAAAGCTACTTGCCAGCCAAAGATGCTCATGTTCGTCCTGGTATAGATGGTCTTCTGGGTATCCTGAGAAACATACTGTCTTATGGTGAAATATCAAAGGAACTACAGTCAAGGTATATCAGCTTCACAGAGCTAGATGTTTTCGTTAACTTATCTGAGAATTTTCGGTTTTTCTCTTTTTCATTTCAAATGGTTCTGTGGCTTAGATGCCACTTCGTACTCATTTATGCCCTCTTGCAGCTCAGTTGATAAGGCCCATTTGCGGCTTGCTTCTGCAAAGGCAGTCCTTCGTTTATCAAGGCTCTGGGATCACAAGATACCTGTTGATATTTTCCACTTAACTCTAAGAGTAACAGAGGTATGTTCTTCCTTCTGTATAGTTAATATCTTATGTAGCATTTATGATTTGTTCTCCACATTTATTGCCAAGACAAAATTAAATGTAGGCTGAATTGGTTTGTTGAAAATTTCATTTCAATGTATAAATAACTGCTTCTCTATCTTCTTTTCGGTCTGATAGATTGGCTTCCCTCAAGCTAAGAAGGTTTTCTTAAGCAAAGTTCATCAATATATAAAGGACAACCTTTTAGATACCAAATATGCATGTGCTTTTATATTCAACATATTTGGATCCAAGGATTCCAAGCCAGAGGAGTTTGCAGAGGTAATATTTTGTTTGACTCATTCCTTTTTGCAATTGCAATATTTACTTGCTTTGATGTCAATTTTGTCTTAATGATGACTTGTGCTTGTTAATGCAGGACAAGCAGAACCTGAATGACATTATTCACATGCATCACCAAACCAGGGCTTGGCAGCTTTCTGGACAATCAGATGCAAATTCCTTGACAACTTACCCTGAATACATCCTTGCATACCTAGTTCATGCCCTTGCTAACATATCCTGCCCCAATATTGATGACTGTAAGACTGTTGAAGCATACGATAATCTATACAGGTACTATTTCATCCATAAACGACATCTCTGAACTGGATACGTATTTATTGGAGAAAACCTAAGTCTTACATTAACTAGAGGTAGTGTCAATAAGTGAGGACAATTCTTCTCTTGCTAGCCAGTTTTGTAGGATAAATTTAGACCTAAACTACATTATAAGATGATATCAAATTTTATCCAAGATCTATTGAAAGGGCCACTCACCTTGTTATCTCTTAGAAAGTAAACTTTAAGTTTGATTCAACCTTACAAAACAGGTTTGCAAGGTGAAGTTTGGACTCACTTATATATTATAATTTGATTATATCTCTAGTTAATGTGGGATTTCTAACACGTCTTGGATTGGACATCTAGAACATGGTATGTTAAATATTTGTGGGTGGTTTGATAGTGGGTGGTGTGATAGGCTCCATAAACGTGTTAGGATAAACTTTGATACATCTTAGAAAACAGACTTTAAGTCCAGTTCAACCTCATAAAACTGGTTTGTAAGATGAGGTTTGCACTCAATTATGTATTATAGTTTAGTCATATTTCTAGTCAATGTGAGATCTTCAACTTTATCCATATACCAAGCCCAGTAATGCTGGACGTGAGAGGGTGTATAGGGAAAAACCCAAGTCCCATATTAACTAGAGATATGTCAAAATACAGTGTATAAATGAGGGTAGTCCCTGTTTTACAAGCTTGTTTAAGGTTAAGTTAGACCTAAATCACTTTGGAAAAATATGTAGCCTATGTTTTGGGACTACTTAATTTTTAGAAATAATCATGTTTGTTTCTTCACCTCGGCTGTGGGGGTGGGTAGGGTAGGTTGACTTTGCTTTCATATTTCAGCTGTATGTTAATAGCTTAAATTGTAGTTTTGTTTTTTTTTTCTTTCCAAAAAAATAAGATGGTTTTATGATTTTGAAAATTGTAGCGTATTTATTATTTTCCAGAAATTATTTTTCTCTTTCAATTTCATTCATGTTTTTTTTTCTTCATTTTAATAGCTGATTTTTTTTGTTGCATCCAAGCAAGATTAATTATCTTAAAAATAAACTTTTAAGCAAACTTGTCCAAAGAAAAAATTGATTATAACAATAGTCGATTATACTTATTATCAATTATTGAATTTTTTTGTTGCTGTCCCAAACGCACCCTTAGTGTGCTGTATACTGATGTTATGATTTGTATTACTAATAATGCTTATTGGAGTTGTATGCAGATTAAAATAATATAACATACTTTCCTTGAAAGTTTGTTTTTGTTGCAGTTTATGGAAAAACTCAGATAAATCATAGTTTGGAATAATTTTAAATCTCACTTTTGTGCGTGCAGTAAATCATGAGTTCCCTGTGTTAATTTATAAAATATTTGCCCAGTTTGAACGCCCTCAACATGTTCGGTCTGTATGAATAGCTTTTTTGTTTGGCTGTAACACTTCAATTTATCTACTTACTAATTTGGTTTATACAATTTCAAAATATGGGACATGTAGAGAACTCTCATTCTTACAGAATTTTCATTCTGTCCTGAATTTTCAGGCAGCTACACTTGATACTATCAATGCTAGTGCAAAGAGATGATGACGTCAAGTCAGAAGTAGCTATTAACAATGAGAAGGAAATTATATCTACCATTACTTCTATCTTTTGGAGTATTAAGCAATCCGAAGATGTGGTTGATGCATCAAAATCAAAGGTTGAGGCTAAATTATCTTTTTTTACAATATAGATAAAAATTGCTAATGTCAAGGTAATGAGACTGTAATCTTACATTTGTGATCAATGAATGGCCAGAATTCGCACGCCATATGTGACCTTGGGTTAGCAATTACTAATCGTCTAGTAGCGAAGGATGTTGATTTACAAGCGTTGTCTCATTCAGTTTCTCTACCACCAATGCTATACAAAGCATGTGAGAAGGAAAGTGGCCCCATGGTATTCTTCTTTCTTGTCAAATTTTACAGTTTCCTTCTGGTATGCTAAATTGGCAAGTGTTACAAAATGCATCCCAAATAGTTGATAATTCTTGAAGATACTTTTGTTAAATGAGATTGATTTGTAACATTGCTATTGCCAATTGCTTGCATCATATAACCTCATTAGCTTTTAATCTTTGTAAAACATTTTGAATGTCTGTGTTTTAAGTTGTAAGTTTTGTTGTTATTTGTGCCTAGCACAAGGTACTTGCTTGATCTTTTTATTTAATTAAACTTTTGTCTTTTGTGATGCTAGAGATTTGATGTATACATTTCCTCCATTTAGAAGGCACTTCCCTGTGATTACATAGCTGATAACATCTTATTGTTTGATGGAACGTAAATGTAGTTATATTAGAGATCTCAAATCGATTAAATATGTGACCAAATTATAGTATATATGGATGCAAATCTCACCTTATAGGTCAATTTTTGTGAGATTGAGATTTAAGGTTTATTTTGTAAGAGATTTTTATAAGCTTTATATTGTATGTCGAGATAAGAGAAACCAAAAAGGCATATGGTCAATTATGTGTGTCTACACCACAACAGAGCTATTCAATTTATACCAGAGTGATCGTAATTACAGAATATTTAATTACCTTATTTTAGGCTAATAGCATAAATGTAGAATCAATCTTTTTGTTCCTAATCTCATCAATTATTATATCTACAGGATTCTAAAATATGTATAAGATTCTAACATTGTACATGGAACACGAATTTGTATTTCATTGACCGATTTGAAAATATATGTAAGATCTTGGTTTATTTCTATTAATTAAAAAGAAACGGTTATTAGTGTAATTTCATTTGGCAGGTGAGCAAAGAGAAATCCTGGTTGGCTGATGAAAGTGTCTTGGCTCACTTTGAATCACTTGAATTAGAAATGGTATGTTTGGTGCAAGTGGTAATGTTAAAAAGAAACTTTTAGTGCTTCTGATGTCTTATTAAGTGACAGTGTTTCTTCCATATGTCAGGTTTCATCTCAATTAGCTGAGGATGACACTTCCAAGGAAGGTGAAAAAGATGGAAAAGAAATGTCCCTTGGAAAAATAATAAAGGACATAAAATCTCAGGGAACCAAGGGCAAAAGAGTTAAAAAGAAAAAGGCCGTGCCAGCTGAAAAGAAAAAGGCCGTGCCAGCTGAAACAGAAAAGGCTGAAAACGATATCGATATCCTAAATGTGGTCAGACAAATTAACATAGATAACTTGGGATTATCCACTAATTTTGAATCTAGTAACGGTCATGAAAATTCATTGAGTAAGAAGTTGCAGAAGGATCCAGAGCGGGCAACTATTAAAAAGCGAAAAGGAGAAGACTTAACCCCGGTTCCAGTGCCTAAACGTAAACGGTCTTCCTTTACCCATGGAAAATCAAGGTCGAGTAGTACCCCATCAAAGGCTCCTCCGAGAGGTTCAGGGGAAGACTCTTCTAGAGTGAAGTTGCTATCGGGTGCAGAATTTAACCCCGATACAGATAGCAAAGCAATTAAGAGAAAAAAGGTTAAAGGCAATGAGCCGTCAATACAAGCAAAAGCTAAGGCTCCCAAGAGCTATCATGATGACAAATCTAAAGAGCATGATTTGAAGGTAAAATCTTAGTGTCAGACAGATTTGTACTACTATAGGATCTTAAAGTTGAATTTATCATGTTGCAGACTTTTGTTTATTTGCTTCCTCTTGCAGAGTCCTGATAATTCAAAGCCAACTGACAAGTCTAAAGGTGACAAATCCAAGTCATCCACAGGATCTGCTAAAAAGCTGAAAAGAAAAAGTATTGGAGGATTGGCTAAGGTAAATTTCTCCACCTCTATTGCTGTCAATGTTGTTTTCAAGTAGTGTGTCTATGCCATGCTATAATGTGTGTTCCCGTGAGTCTCTTGGATATTAGTTTAATTTGATTTGATTTTTTTCCTATAGTGCACAACAAAGGAAGGTGAAAGTGACGCTGAAGATCTAATTGGCTGCAGAATTAAAGTTTGGTGGCCTTTGGATAAGAAGTAAGTTCTTAAATTAAATCTTGAGAGATCAGTCGTAGTAGTAAAATGGTATATTGATGCCACCGTTTTTATCAATCTAAGACAAATGTGAAAAAAAATTGTATATACATTGTTAGTTATGTCTAAAGCTTTTTGACAACATCCTCCAAAGATGACTCACGGATTTAACTTCTTTTTACTGCACTTTTATTACTTTGCCTAGTTATCAAGTTTTTCAGATTGCTTCTGTACAGATTAATTGCTTTTAAATATTTCTGACTGGCTGTCGATTAATTATCCGTGTACTGCTTTATAACATCTAATCTGTTTTTTGTATGTTTTCTTTAGTTTGATCCTAGAAACAAATTTTTTAAATCCCCAATGTCTTATCGTCTTCCTAGGATTTCTAATTAAAGTTCCATGTTGATGTATTGATATACTGCAGATTTTATGAAGGCACTGTTAAGTCTTATGATTCTTCAAAGAGGAAACATGTGGTAAGCTTACATTCTGAATTGGTGCAAATATTCTGCCTATAATTTACAATTCTGACATTATTGTGCTGTGGCATGTCATGTGGAAGATATTATATGAAGATGGGGATGTAGAAGTGCTCAGTTTGGAAAAGGAGCGATGGGAGCTTGTTGACAAGGGTGGCAAACCTAATAAGGTCTCCATTTTTCCATTTGCCTTCATTCTTTCTCTGACATTTCTGCTGTTCTTCTGTTTCCCCTAAGATATCAAATATCTTTGAAGTTTGATACAATTTTACATTGTTTTTTCCAGAAGCCAAAACTGTCAAAAACTATATCTTCCCGCGAAGTGTAAGTATCCCTTTTACAAATTAGTTTTAGTTTAATGTTATTTGGAGGAATATGTTTCACTGTAAATCTCAATATAAAAATTTCCACTATTTTGGAAAAATTGAATTGAAGTGTGTCGTGTTTTATTTTTTCTAGTTTCATTGGACGTCTTGTATCCCATTCTGAATGTGCTGCGATCTTTTGTGGGTTATTTTTCTCAATTATTTTATAGGTCTACTGGGAAGAAGCAGAGAAGTTCTAGTACTTCAGAAAGTAAAAAGACAAAACAAATGTTAGTAGAAAAATGAGATTCTATTGTACATTTGTGATTTTATTAAATGTTCTATCATTATAACTTGTATCGTATGCTGTTTAGAGTTAATGGTAAATCTCCTAGCAAGCAAGTAAAACATGGACAAAAGGGTGCCTCAAAAATTGATTTCCATCGTGAGGATGCTAAAGAGAGCTCTGAGTTAACAAACCCTGAAGATACTGTTATATCTAAAGCTGAGATTAACTCAGGTAATGCAATGTAGAAGGTTTGATGCACATATTTTTTTCCTTTACATCACCTGATTGATTAGATGTGATATTTGTGTAATGGATCTGGATTTAACGCTTCAGGACCTGCAGAAACCCGGTAGTTCTGTTTCAATGCAACTTTGTGAAATTAAAAAAACATTTATACAATATAAACTTAACTACTACTCTCTCATCCCCTAGCAGGTTATATATCTTCATGCTTGCTCTAAATCATCTGTTTTCTGTAGAATTAGGTGATTGGTATGTTAAACATGTTTACATGTCTTACCTAGGTGGTATGCTTGCTGTTGACCAACTGCTGTCTGTTAGTATAATAATAATTTCATAATTTCCTTTTAAAAAATACGGGTCAACTATCTGGGTTTAGATTCATTCAGATAAATAGACAGTCTTGATCTCAAAAGGAAATGTGTTCTACCTAATTCCGATCAAATGATACAGCAATCTTTGTCGGTTAGGAAAATAATTGTGTTGTGAATGCAGCGGAGTTTGTGAAAACTCATTATCTTTTATCCGCTATACCCAGAAAGGGGAAGCCTAGTACACGATGCTCCCAACATTTTGGAAGTCAGGGAAGGCTCAAAATGAAAACAGCCTTACCCTTGTAAGAGTCTATTCCTCCAACTAGAACCTGTTACCACCAGATCACAAGACAGTAATTTAATGTCTGGCCAGGGATTCTCCCTCTTATCTATCGTACGTACCCATGAAAAGAAATCTGTAATTCGTAAAATAATGTTTTTTGACTTGAAGTAGCTAATCTTTGTCTTGGCACTTTGATGATTAAGAGGAACAAAGCTCAGAAGATGTTAGTAACCAAATTCATTTAGTTATGGATTTTGTTAAATCAACCAAATTCATTTAACTGTGTAATAAACTTTTTCTTTCCTAATAAAAGCTTTCCGTTTTATATTCTTAACGTAGTCTTAAGTTGCATTCATTTTTTTTTGCTTTGGGACTATTGAATCTAAAATAGATTTTAACTTAAATATTCTTAACCTATGTATCATGTGATATGATCTGTGAGAATTCTTGTTTTTGTGAAATGTTTAATTCTTAATTTTCCAATTACCTTGGGAAATGACTATTATGCTTGGAGTTTCAAACTATGAATATAATTAATTGTCTGCTCTCTTTATAAATTTTGTTTGATTTTCTATTCTAGGTGGTTCTGAAGCGGAACAGGCCGAAGGATCTGGTGTAATAATAACTAAAAGGAAGAAAATTAGCAAGAAACCAAAATCAGTTTTACGTGGAAAGAAACCCAAGAAAGAGAAGAGCTCAAGTAATAAGAAAGAATCAGATCAAGAGAAGCAGGAATATGTTGGGAGGCTTTCTAAAGAGAGTGTCCCACAAGGAGATCCAAATAATGGTGCAGAAAGTAGTTCAAAAGAGATAGATGCCAATGAATCAAGAGGAGCTTTGAGAGAAAATGATATTGGAGAAGAATCAGGTTCTGAAGGGAACCAAAATGACAGCAATGGGGAAAGTAGTCCTAGAGAAGTGGAAAAATCACCTATAGAGTCAGCGAGTCCTGATAGTGCCAAAATCGCTGAAGTTTCTGATGACGAGCCCCTGGTAAATTACTCATCCTTTGTAGAATTGCCGCGCCTAGTTTTATTCACCTGATAAAAATCTTGCACATTTTATTTTTAAGCTAATCACTAAGAATGGCTTATGCAGAGCAAATGGAGGCGTCCTTCGGGAAAGAAAAGCTCAGGGCAAAAACGGTGAGCAGTTTGTCAGTTGTAGCACAAATCTCTGAACATTTCAGTGGCAGTAGTACTGTGGCAGCATTTAGTGTGTTTCAGTGCAAGTATAGGTGTGGATGATGACTGCCATTTTATTGACACACTAATAGATATTCTATGCGTTTCTTGCATCCACTTGTAGATGTAATATAACAGTTGTCATCCCCACGTTTAGAAAAAAGAAACAAAAAAAGGTGGTGTTTTAGGGTTTCTTAGGGCTATGTTATGCTAAATGACCTTTTATTATTAGTGTAGGTGATAGGTTTAGCATATGATTCATGAGGATGTTTCCATCCCTCCAACACAATTGATTTTTCATTGAGTGGGCCAACATGTACAGCTATACGTGGGGATAATTGTATTTGTAACTCTAGTTTCTTCATACTTATGTAGTCTTAGCATCCGTCACAGAGATTATCTAATCTTGCGCTCTTCTTGTTTTTGTTGCACATGGTTTATGAACCTGCGGTTTTTTATTTTGTGAACTGAAACCAGTTTCACACCCACACCGACTTAACTTGGTATTTTGGCTTATGATGCAACGTATGTATCTGTTTTGTTTGACAATATACCTTTGATCATATGTTTTCCATGCTCACTGTTTATTAAATCTAGGTACCGTTTTGCGTAAGTAAATCTCGAGGCTATGAATGATTTATGTTATTTACATCTTTCGCATGATAATATTTCGAATGAAAAGTGTGATTTTACTTGTATATCGAAAACTTAAGTCACTTTTTGAAAAACAAAGAAGATAGTTTTGGAATGGTTTCAACTAACTTTTAAGCAATATTTTTAATTTAAAATAATAATAATAATACTTAGTATAGAAATGTCGAATTACTTAATAATTTCTTTTCATTGATCACACGCAGTGGCATCATCACTCTAACGAGTTTTGAAATTGTCTATACTCACTTTTAAACTCGGAAACCGCTAAGTATCGCATCCCTTTCCATAACCTTTCTACTCATGTTATTAAAAAAAATACTAGGACTCGGTTAAGGTTACATGGTATTGGTAAAACACCATTAAAAAAACTGGTTGAAATTCTCACAGAAGAAGAATAGAGGGTGGTGGTATGCGTGATAAGTTGCGTAATTTATAATTTGATTTGTTTAATGGTGACGGTGGCAAAGGATCATCGAGAAGAGTATGAATGAACTGTGCGAAAAGCAAGCTTTGTGGCGCACGCGTTGAGAGTGTCCGAGTGAGTAACGTAAAGAAAGAAATAAGAGAGCGTGGTCAGAGTCAGCACTGAACCAAGTCACAAACGCGCACGCACTTCTACAGTATACTTTCTTAACAATTAAATAAAACTAAAACATGAGAAATCGTGTTGTATTATAATATCACTCTTTAAATTTAAACGTTTTAAATACATCATAAGATTTGTAGGTTTAATTGAAATTTTAAAATAATTTTTGTACTTTTGTCTCCAAAGATATGTCAGGAGGAGTCTCACATAAATGTTTGAGGTGAGGACAAAATAGAAAACATTAAAACTAAAAAAATTCTTAAATCTACTAAAGTTTGAAAGTGGGATATAAGAAGACCAGGCCTGGTCAATCCTGCGGCCAACACAGTGGATCTTTTAATAATGCGTAATCATATCCTTTGACCGACAGGTGTGATTCTCACATTTTCCTGTCTTCAGATACCCTTCTCATTAACCCACCTGTAGCTACCGGTGAAGAGGTTGTTCCACTGTCTTTAAGTCTCATCATCTTCTCTTTTTGCTCATTCACAAATCACACCAACACAACACACAAATAATATATTAACACACTTCCCAAACCAAACCACCTCACACACACACACACACACACTTATCCATTGGTAAGTTCCAACATCATTCATGTCTTTCTTTCTTTTGTTTTCTGCTTTTGACTCCCCCAAAGGGATACATCCTTTTCCTTTTTCTTTAGTGTGAGTTGGATCAGTGAGCCAAATGCCAAACACACTTCACTTGGCTTTGAGATCGGGATCCTTCTCCTATGATTCTTTCTTTTGTTTAATGGGGATTTACTGAGGAATTCACCCTTCATTCCTCGCTTGCTTTTTCTCATTCGGTTCAATGATCTGTTACTGTTAGTTTTTGTTGTCGGTACTTCTCCTCTCTGCTCTCAAAATGCTTTTATTATTACTACAGCAAATTTGGAATATTTAGATACTTGAAAAAACTCAACTTTTGATATGGGTAGGTAAGAAAAGTATCTTTCTTCCAGAAAAAGGAAGTAAAGTAACTATTTTTCTATCCACAAAGCTCCCTTCTTCAACTTGGTTTATTCTATTCTTCTGTTAGGTTCATTTCTCATTATGCTTACGTTGGATTTCTTTTCCTGGTAATTTTGCTGCAAAAAACTTACTAACAGAAAGGAAAAAGAAAAATCAGACTTCCATTTTTTTAACTTTTCCTTCTATCTTTTTCCTTTTTGCTATTTGGGTTAAAAGAAAAAAGAGACTAACATGTTTCTATTTTTGTCTTGGGGTTGATAAGTTGCAATTCTTTGTAAAAGGGAAGTATTTTCCACCATTTTCTGGTTTTTGTTTCCTAAATGAATGGTGAGTATTGAAACTGCATACTTTGTACTTTGGTTTAGACCTTGTCTGATTACTGTTTCAACCTGTTTGCAGGAGTATAAATGATGAGTGCACAATTGGGGCTGCTAAAAGTCATTGTTGTGCAAGGAAAAAGGTTGGTGATCCGTGATTTCAAGACCAGTGATCCTTATGTTGTGCTGAAACTAGGGAACCAGGTAAATAGGATTGACATGTCAGTTTCATTTTCAGCTTGTTTCTGTCAACATTAAATTATGTACCATATTTAACCCCAAAATGTTACTAAACTATACCAGACTGCAAAGACCAAGGTAATTAACAGCTGCTTGAATCCTGTTTGGAATGAAGAGCTTAATTTCACTCTTACAGAACCCTTGGGAGTTCTGAATTTGGTAAGTTCCATAACATTGAGTATACCCCTTCATTCTTCTTTTCTTCAATCTCTAGTTTGTAGTCTATTTTGCAAGGAAGATACTCTAGTGAGTGTCTGTGAAATACATTGGTGATTTTTCTGGTAATGTTTTTCAAACAGCAGATTTTGTTGGAGTTCCTTTTGATTTTGGCTAAATATAGCTTTAGTTCTATACTTTATAAACAACGATTTTTGTTCTGTCATTGTATTGGCAAATTTTGTCCTTGTTCTGGTATAATGTCCCATATTATGGATTAAGGACATCATGAAAACCAAGATCGTTTCTAAAATAAATTTTGACCAAAGATAAGAATCTAAGACATATTTTATCATCTTTGAATACAGCGCACTACTGTTTATTAGCTTTTGTTATTGTATAACTGATTTGCTTTTTCCTTTTTTTTTATAGGAAGTGTTTGATAAAGATCTGTTGAAGGCTGATGACAAAATGGGAAATGCTTTCCTCAACCTTCAACCATTAGTGTCTGCAGCCAGATTAAGAGACATCTTACGAGTGTCCTCTGGTGAGACAACCTTAAGGAAGGTCATACCTGATACTGAAAACTGTCTTGTCCGTGAAAGCAGTATCAATTGTGTTAATGGTGAGGTTGTGCAGAATGTTTGGTTAAGGCTTCGTGGAGTAGAGTCTGGGGAACTAGAATTGATCATCAAGCTGGCCACACCTATTACTCCTAAAACATAGTGCAGAAATTGCAATTGTTCCAAGTGAAAATCTCTAACCAGATCACAATTGTAACATTTTGTGTGTAGCTGAGTCTTGCTTTTGATTAACTTCTGCATAGATGAATTTCTACCCAAAAATGAAAAAAAAGATGTCATTGATAGATAAAAGCCTCTAGAAGCTGCATTTTCAAATCAACATGTGGTGATTTATGGCTTCTGCTTTATGGTGTGCTAAGTTTGTTACCATGTATTACATACCCTCCCCCCAAAAGTAGAAACTAGCCCTTATTTTAGCAATGATCATTCATTGGGCATTCCGTGAGTTTTGATGTTATTGTATTGATTTTCAGTGAAGTTAAGAAAAGAGAAGTTGGTTCTGCTTACTAGTTTCTACATCCACTTATACATGTGATAATAAAC
>Ga0099823_1000970_pt1 | contig 22009 bp, 10 predicted proteins | sample CowpearedBW_FD_76831 | JGI IMG/M metagenome (GOLD analysis project Ga0099823, IMG submission 76831) | Root nodule microbial communities of legume samples collected from California, USA - Cow pea red BW | ecosystem: Host-associated > Plants > Roots > Nodule | place: USA: California | collected...
AAAAAAAAAAAAAGAGATAAGAGGTTGGATGGTGAATTTGATAGCATGGAGAGTGGTACATGCCGGTGGTGATAGCTATGAAAGTTGGTGGAGCAATAAGAGCAATTTGAGCCATTGAAGAAGCAAGTCCACGAATCTGGGTAAGCTTGCTAACTGTTAGAGAGTATAGAGAGGGAAAATGAAGAGTTTCAGTAGAGAGAAAAGCAACAAGAAACCGAACAAGGGCTCTTTTTCAGTACTGATTCATGGGTGACAATGATGTGTTCCTCCCTCTATCAAAAACCACATGAATCAATCAACACTTTAACATGTACAATTTTATATATATTATAATTAATGAAATGAATTTTCTTACATAGATTCTTTATTATATTATTTTTATAATAGATGGATTCGACATTTTTCTCTTTTTTCCTGGTTTAGTGGTTTTTAGTTTAATTAGTAGAATGAATCTTATTTCTGTTTAGATATTTTAGTTTGATTTTCAGTTCTTTAATTAGTTTATTTTTTAAGAGAATATTTTAATTATTTTTTAAAATAAAATAAAATTATTAATACCGTTAATTTTATTTATAACTTTTTTATTAAATTTTAATTTAAATATTAATACTTAATTTTTTAAATTATTTTAATATTAATAATTTTTTTTTTCAAAAAAATTAATTAAAATACTTTTGAAAAAGTTAAAATTTAACATATTTTAAAAAACAAAAATTTAACATATTTTTATTTTTAGAAGCGAATACCTAGATATTTGAAACGAAATTAAGTAACATTCCACCGATTAAATCTTATTTTTACTGCCGTTGCTCAGCATTGTTCAGTGATGAATATCTAAATTGTAATGAATGGAAAGATTATGTGAAACTGTTCTCAGACCAGAATTTTTCAGGGAAAAAGTTATTGAGAGAAAAGAATTCGAGATTAATGAAGAATAAGAATAACCATTTTAAATTACTGGAATGGATTGATGGGACCAATCAGAATTCTGAAAGATATTTTCTTTTGGTTGGAATTCACCTGAAAGGAGGGTTTTGGTCCATGAGAATGAAAACCTGAAGTTATTTAGAACAATAATGAATAATGCTGACATGACATCTTACAAATGGGGTCATCTTTGCAAATGGATATTCGAATATCCTAGGTACCATATTATTATTATTTTTATTAAATATTTAATACGATGATAAAATTTACTTTTTATTAAACTTTGATATATTTTAATTTAATTACGGTAAAAAAATTACGTGTTAAATATATTTTTCAACTAATATTAAAATTAAATATTTTTCAACTAATATTAAAATAAAAAGTATGAAAAACTGAAAAAATCTTAAACGATAATACAATCAATTTTGTTTCACGAAAAAGAAAATTAAAGTAATTGAATTGAAAAAAATATATTTGTTCATTATAAATTTCATGACCAAAATATATTAAATTTTTTAATAAAATTGAATTTTAATTTTTCGTCAAAAGTTTAATATCTAAATTTATATTTAATTTTTTTTATTAAGAAAATGAATATAATTATTTTTATTATATATGAATAAATAGTTTTATTAATATAGTTATATCTAAGTATTCTAAATATATATAATTTATAGATATAATATTTAAATAAAAAAAATTAAATGATTAATCAGGTATATTGTAATATATATGATATATGTATTTTAGAAACAAATATATTTCATCTATCCTCATCTATTCTCTTAAACAATATACCTAGAAACAAACACAACATAAATACTTTATATACTTAAATCATTCATAATCTCTGGCTGACTTAAACATATAAAGCAATTTACAAGTGAATTTTCCTCTTTCTTTAAACTTTGTCCTCTTTTGCTGAATCATACATCAGGCTACTTCGAATGTGAAATTTTCGTTGGTGTCAGGTAAAAACACCAATCATATAAATGTACTAATATCAAATTTAATATCTCATCAAGATGGTTACACTTTTTTTTATTTTATTTTATTAAAATATGCTCTTTTATCTTCACCTTCTTTAAACTAAAATACAAATGTTGACTTAAGTTCAATACATTGTACAAAGTAGATGGAAGGAATGAGTTTTCGAGGGAATACAAATTACACTTTTATAAAAGTTAACGATAGTTTTGTGATTAAAGTAGAATGTGAAAGACCTTTATACTTTCAGTACATTTAGATTAAATCAAATGATTAAAATGATGTAAAATATCTAAAAAAAAATAGAAAAGAAAGAAAAAATCAGTTACAAGAGAAACTAAAATACTCGGCCCCTCTTTTTTATTGTGTTTGAAAAAACAATTCAGTTACGCGAGAGACTAGAATACTGGACGTGCTTCTTTTTTTTCTTGTGTTTTTGCGAAGTGAGTTTGGTTTGGTTCTTAATTACTGGGCTTGCGGATCCAACATAAATATATGACTATGACCTTTTCTTCCCATCGGTCAAGCTGATTGGGGTGTTGGATTCTCCTTCCTCCGAACTTCATTCACGCATTCAACATCAACATGATCTGATAGATCGTGTTTCATCTCACGTTTCCATATCAGGTTTTCTCAAATTTTCTTTTCAAACTAACTCATTTGAATCTTAACTTGATCCTGTTTTTTATTGAAACAATAAGCATCAACATTTTTTTCTTATTGGTTTTTGTTGGAAAATCTAGGATTTTGTGTCATCCTTAATCGTCTGTTTCATAGCATTGTCTGAATGTTGTTGTGGTTTTGTTATTCAAACATTATTCCTGTTTTTGTATAAATTGGTGCGAGTTAAATGTCTGTCCCGGTTCTGTTCATCCTTTCCCACAAATGTAGATTCATTTACCGCTATTTATTTTCTATCAGGAAATTTGGATTGTGGAATTTTAGTTGGTGCAATGCATTCATGTTCTAGTATTTTTAATTAAAAACAGCAGTTTAATTATGGTAATTGAGTGAGGTGCACCTGGTCTCCAACTGATTGTAAAACAGTAACAAAGAGAAATTTTTTTGTTTTGTACCACCAACCTTCAGTTCAGGGAAAGTGAAGCATTCAATCCTTTGGTAATAGGTTTCTTTTGAGCTGAGCTCTGTGAAAATGAAAGCATACTCTTATTCCCTTTAACATGTCTATGTAAAATGTAAGTTTTGTTTGGACCAGTTACGTGATAATGACATGGTTGGATTTGTTTTCGATGTAGGGAAATGGGTTTGTGGACTTTACTTGAGGGGTTTTTACTTCTTGCAAATGCAATGGCAATTTTAAATGAGGGTCGTTTTCTTGCACCTAGAGGATGGGGTTTCGCAGATTTCTCAGTTGGAAGGACTAAGTCGTTCAAAGGCCAGCTTATAGGTCTCATTTATGCAACTCAGTACCTTAGAGTTCCCCTCATACTTCTCAACTCCATTTGCATCATTCTCAAATTGGTGTCTGGATGATACTTCACAAGGTGAGACTGAGATGTCTATTTCAAGCATTTTATTTATGTTTTTTCAATTATATGTTCATGCATTTGTTGACTGTATGTTTTTTCAAAAGAGATCATTCAAACAAACATTTGTTGTTATGAGAGTGCCTTGAGCTCTTCATCTAGTTCAATAAAATATGTGAAACTGAACTTCCATGTGTCTTTTAAGATGAAATCTACATTTTCCTTAAAGTCATATTTTAGCCATTTGAGTTAGGAAAATGGCGTTTTTACATCATACTACATCATTATGTGTTATTTATTGACTTTAGTTTTCTTAATCTTTTTCATTGTTGCACATAACTGTTAAATAAAGTGTTAGAATTCTTGTTTGGTTTGGAATAATAATAGCCGAGGTTTATAACCATAATCAATCAAGGTTGATGATATGAAACTAACCCTATAGTTCAATGAAATCAAGATAACTGAGTCAACAATCCTTAGCATTTTCTTATATCCATCACTGATGAAGTTTGGAGAGTATATAACTTATCTTCTCATTTAGGTAGAGATATGAAAATGGCATAGTCATGTATATTACATTTGTCATATATATTATTCAAAAAGAGCCTAAAGACCTTAATTTATTGATACAAGTGCCTATTTCTTAAATATTGCAGGTTACGAGTTTTTGTTAGATGATTTCACGAAGGTCTTTAAGATAGCAGGCTTACCAAATTCTTGTATAGAAATATCAACTAAAGTATGTCTCCTATTTGTTTGATATTATTTATTACCACCAAATAACGTTCTTTAATGTATTAACTTAGTTAGGCTAAAATGTGGGACATTATGATTTTAAATTCAGTGTTGTATTCAGTTTATTGAGTATTGATTATCATTTTCTTTATTTTATGTATTGTTGATACTTGCTTACTTGCATGACTGAGTTGATGTTGATAGAGTAACTCCGTCACAAATATGATCAATTTCGTAGCTAACCGCCAAATATGCATATCTTCTGATCTGAGTGACCAGTTTTGATTAAAACTAAAAGGTTTCCTCAACTAAATACATGAATACATTGGTACAGTACAATCTCCTACTAGGAAATTCTATGCTTATCTTTATTGCTAAAACAAAAAGTACCTTAAACACTAAAAACTATGGAGTTGCTATTGCTGAAAGAATAGAAGGAATTTAATCACACATCAGCAAAAACATGGTAATTTTTGGAGTCTACAGCAATAAGTCGTATGGCAGCAATTGTGGCTACAAAAGACATGATGGAAAAGAAACCAATGTTTAACCAGTGCCAGAGCTTTTGCGAGGTTGTTAGTTTGTCCTTCTTTGCCTTAAGGTACATATGGTTTGCAAGAATAAATGTAAGGGGAAATGTGCTTATCGCCCCCGTTAGACTCATGAAATCTCCAAGGAATGGCAAGAAAGCCGACACAAATGTGTTAAAAGCCAGGTAACCACCTCTTACCACGATTCGAAATGACATGTTTTTAACATTCAGTGCGCTTCCTTTGATCCCATATTTAGTATCCAAAAACTCATACATTGGACTTGCAAAGATCTAATAGAAGCAGAACAAGAATTATTATCAAGTCAAGCCAAGGAAAAAATTGATGTAAAACATTCAATAGTAATGAAAAAGTCTAATTTAGATGTATGTACATGCAATGCGATGACCGATTGAAGAAAGGCTGTAATATTGGCAAAAGCCTTCACCCAAACTGGACCATTTACACTGTTAAGCAAATACACCGATGTCTTGGATCCATAAGCCCAATATCCTGTAAACGTAACTAGGTACAACGGTAAAACTCCAACAGTAAACTGAAAGTACAGTGCCCTCATCATGTTCTTCACAACTGGCTGCCTAATTGTTGCCTGCGAGTTATTTTATAACCAAATAAAACTCAATTTCTGGAACATAATATGAAAATTCACAAGCTTTTATCTAACCTGTATCTCAGGAAGCATGCCTGTATTAAATGCAAACACAAGGTTTGCAGATGCCCCAATTATGGTGAATACTTTGCTGAAACCATCTCCTAGAAGGTTGTAATCACGAGGCGGTGAGTGTAATCCTGGTAACGTTCTACTGGTTAGTGCATAGTCTTACAGGACAAGTCTTTCACAGTATATTGGACACGACAAAGTAAGCATAAAACACTAGTCATGAGTTTTATATTGTTTGTTTCACTAGTCATGAGTTTTATATTTGAGATGTCACTGTCAGAGACTAATAGTTATAATTTTTGTCTCAAACATGATTCCATTGTGTGTTGCTTTTTACATTAAAAAAAAAAGTAGTAAGAAGCCAGTTGACAAGTGATCGTGAGATTAACTTGCGGGGATAAAACATTTGAGACACGAGATATTACCATCCTTAAGCGACAACAAAAATGCTATGATAATGTATACTAGACTGAAGATAGTTGAAAATCCAAGCCAAATTCCGAGAGCTGAAAGATGAGGAATGCAGATGGCAAACATTGCACACACGAGTCCAGCTATGGCAATACAATAAGGAAGTTTCAATAGACCATCATCCCTGAATAGAACATAAGTAGCCTGTACCACAATAAAACGAAATTTGGTTCAGGATAAAAAAAACTTCAATAGATATAAGTTTCAACAAAGCAAAAAAGAAAAAAAAAAATGAAATAAGTTCAATGCAATCTATAAATGACTGCAAGAGACTTATCAGTTGTGGAATAAGTTATTAAGGAGAAGAATCCAAATCTAATTAAATGGCAAGAAAATATATACTTTGCTCAAACAATCTCTCTTACTTTCAAGGCTGAACCGGCCAAAATGATGTAGCCAGTATTTATCATAAAAAGATTGACATACTGCAGAGCCCATGTGAGAGAATAGGCCTTCTTACCTGCAATAATGAAATGAACATAAGCCTCAGGAAATAACACGGAAAGCAAAGTGAAGTGATGAAAAAGTAGGTAATGTGTCTTACCATACACAAATCCAGCAAGATCTCTATACCTAATATGCCTTTGTCCTCCATGTTCATGGAGTTGAGCAATTAAAGCATTTGCATAGAGTGATATTATGGTAGCAAGAACTAGACCAACCACACCTCCAATCCATCCCAATGGAACCATAACAGTCCCTGAATATCCAAGCACATAGGCACTGTTGATTCCAGTCGTGAGGATAAAACCCACTTGAAACCATGAATCTGCACACATAAACGGAACAGAAATTGAATAAATATATATTAAAGGGGAAGAATCAAATCAAACAGTTAATGGCAGAAGTAATTCCTATTGTTTTCTTCCTATGCCATTCAAAAGAAAAGACAAATAGAAGATTAGAGTATTGGGCAATTGAGCAAAGTCAAAATCCAGACTTAAAAATCATAGATGTAATGTAAAACCCAAGTCGAAACATAAGCGAAATGAATTGGTGAAAACAAAAGGGTATAGTTTTGAAGAATTCCTAATCTGCCTTCACAACTTCGTTGTTGGAAATAGAGCACGTGTTAAATATGTTCTTGCTACATCATTTTGATTCAAACTCAAAACCTTGGAGTGTTTCTGTAGAGAGAAATGTTGGAAATGCAATGAATGGATGGAAAAGTGAAAAGCAATGAGATTGATTACAAACCGCTGCTAATTTGATGAGCGGTACTTGGAACTTCAACGTCTGGTGCACCATGGTGGTCATAGACCTTGTTTGGTTCGAGTTCAATGTCTCCTCTTCCCATTGTTTGAGGTGGTGACAGTGTTTGTTGTTTCGTCGTGGAGAGCAGCGTGAGGGTAAGATGCTGCTCCTTCCAAACAAGGCCTTACCGCCAGCCTGAGAAGATGAACCAACACCCTTCTCTGATATATTCAACCAAGACCAACAATAACTGGTCATCACACTTCCTTTTATAGACAAAAATTAATGAGGTAAATACTATGTTACTGATACTTACAATTCCTTATTCAAAGGGATTTCAACTTCGGAAAGATGTGACCTTGGGATCCAGCTTTTAATACTCTAGATTAAATTAAAGGAAAGTGTTAAACGTGTTTTAAAAACAAATTAAAAACAAATTATTCGCTTATCAAATGAATATCATTTATTTTTAGTAATTTAATTTTTCATTTTTCATGCAGTGTTTTGTCTGTGTGCTTTAATACGAACAGACAGAACGCGTAAAGATAAATCGGTTCTCCACATTTATTCAGTGCGTCCATCTTGTGAGACCTATCACTTGACTCTATTTTTCCTTCTAATATTTGCATAAGCTTCAATGTGATGCAAAAATTCTAATTGTGTGAGAGACATAGTGTTTTTAATGTGAAGGACTGTATTTTAAAATTTATTCTGTTAGGATTGTGAATTTTCATTAATTTTAAATTAAGTAAAACTAAAAGTAAGTTTCTATGTTAAATTTGAACTTTATAAATTCTGTCTGCGTTTATAGTATTGTCATATTAAGTTTTTTATTTTTTAATGATTGTTAAATTGGTTTTGAAATTTAAATGCTGTAGTAATTCCTTCTGAAAAGAAGCCATAGTAGTTAAACATTTAAAAACAAATATATCTGATTAATAAGTAAAGTTTCATGAAAATTTATATTTTAAGGAATGATTAAAACACGTGTTTAGTTAATGTTAATTTTTTTTTTGAACTATATGTTATACCTATCAAAATGCTCCTATTATGTAAAATATATTACTTTTGACTGTAATGAGAAATATAGAAAACATCCAAGGTATTAGATGAACTATTTTCAATGTTATTTATGATTATAAATTAAAACTATAATTAAATGTAAATTATTACTGTCCTTTTTTCAACAATTAAGCTTGAAAATAATATTCTTCTGCTTGGAAAAGGCAAGAATACTACGCGTTTTATTTTATTTTCTTTATAATTAATGATTTAACTTAATTTTTCTTTAAAGGGACAATATTGCTATTAGGAAAATCCCAATCAAAAGTGTTATAGCAACAATAGATAGAGCCAAAGAAAAAAAAAAAAACAATTTCTTTTATTGGTGCCTTCAAACGAAAACAAAGCTGACCCAAAGGAGATATGCATTAAATAGAATAATAAAAGAAAGCGGAAATGAAGGCGTGAGAATCAAACACAAACACAAACACTTTGAACATGGAAGAAGGAGAAGTCACTACACAAACGTTGGGAAGAAAGCTGGGGCGAAGAAATCAAGAATTATTTATATTTGTTGTTTTAATTTTATTCCTACTAAATATTTTACTGATAATAATAAAAGCAAGTGTCTTTTTTCTTCTTTTCTCTATAGTCCAAATCTCATCTTTAATATTTATTACACAACTGAAATAGATGTAAATATACATACACCACTGGAATTCAATATCTAGATAAGAATGTCATTTATTATATGTGATGGTCCATTCAACGTGTCATTTTATAAATATTTGTTTTAATTGACTTTTTTTAAATATACATCATTTTTCGTCTAAAATGTATTAACATTCTGAATTTTTTTTATAACGTCATCACCTCATCATAAATTATCAGTTAAATTATTAAACTACAATTATTTTTTAGAGTTATACGAAGCTAATTTTTCATTAGTCAGTAAATAATATAAAAATATTCACAACAATAAATAATCAAAATTATACTCATAAAATAATAGTAATAATTTGAATATCTATATTAGTCGTGAAAGTTCAACTCACCGATCCATTAATCATAAAGTTAGGTTGCCTACTCGTTGACACCAAATAAACATTTTTTATTAAAAAAATAATTAAATAAATAAAATTACATAACTAAAAAAAATAGAGAGAGAAAAATAAATATTTTAGATATAAAAACTGGTCCAATAAGATGAAAGAACCAAAAGTTCATATAAGTCATGTGGGCTTGGTGTTTCTTTCTCAACAAATACCCATTTATAGCACAAATATATGACTTTTACCGCTATTGTAAAAGAAACAAATATGATAACACTTGAAAAGAAAAACCTTAACATCTCTTCAGAGGAAACTCTCTGTTTTCTAAATCAAACTAAACATTACCCTATTGTGCCAACAGATTTTTATAGCTACGAAAAATGCATTTTCTGGCTCCATATCTAATTTCTTCCTTCCTTATCAAAGGAACAGATTTCGAAGATGAAGAAAAATGATAACTATCATAAATTTCACATCGATTAAAGATAAAAATCAATTCACAATATATAAATGGATCAATTTTGTCGATTTTGTGAGATTGAGTTAGGTTTAAAGTCCACTTCTAACCATAACAATATTGATCATAAAAAACAAAAGAAAACGCTTTCTTTTCTTCTTAGGTTCATGGAGACATAAACAGGGTCGCACATTCTTAGGCAAATAAAGATCAATAAGATGTAGTATTAAGTCAAACACGAAGAAAAAGAAAGATAGTATAATTAAACATCTGAGACAGAGTTAACTCATTCAAAAATTGTCACTTTCGTTGCGTACCTGTTGACTGAAGTTAACGAACGAGAATCCAGTGAATGGTTGGTTGATGAATTATGAATGAAGGTGGTGCGAGTTCATGCCAGAATGAAAGAAAGACAGTGTTGCATGAGATGGTGGGTGCTATCCCAATTCATTTCAAATGAAAGGTTGCCCCCAATTCCTCCTATTGGGTATGGTCGAAGGGTAATCCCATATTTATATATAAATACCAAATTTTTATTGCTTAAATTACACTTGGAACTAAAGACTACTTGTTTTTCACACTTCGCCTTTTTTTTCTTATGTTTTTTACATGAAAATGACACAATATTCACTACACAACAAAAATAAAGGTGGAAAGATTCTGACAAGATTTTTATAGAAAGTGATATCGTTTTGAATTGTTTCCAATGCTTAGTTACCATTTCGACCACATTAATAATTAATAGAATTTATGCTTTTACTTTGGCAATGTCAATTTCTCTATTTTAAATAAAAAAATCAAAAAATGCACTAAAGAAATTGTAGACCATTTTGGAAGTAACATATTATGATAAAGATTAATTTACAATATATAAATACTTACCGTAAATGGACATATTTGACTTAATAAATATATTATACGTATTTGACTTAATAAATATATTAAATAATATGAGTCAATAAGACTCATTTAATATTATGAATAAATAATATTTTAAAATATATTTTTTTTGGTGTAATTATAACTTAAATATTGAAGAATTATTTTGTAGATAGATTTTGTCCATACGAACGAGGAATGTGATTGCAGTCACTTTTAAAACCACAAGTTCGTGGTAATTTATATGTTTTTTAGTTTTTGTATCTAAAATTTTTTGATGGGTCAATTTAAGAAAGATTAATATTCCTTCAACTTTTTATAGCATTCTTTTCCTATTTTTTTTCTTTTTGAAATTATATAAGTGGAAGTGGTTGATTTTGAATGCAAATTAATATGGAATGAGAGAGAATTGATTTGGTGTATTTTGGGTAATTAAGATAACCTAATTAACATGGTATTATTGGGGAAAAGTAGATTTGTAAAAGGGTTGAAGGAAGGAAGTGGTGGTGGTGTTGATAATCTTTTGCTAACAATGATTGAGGAGGTGTCTGCTTAGTGGTGCATCTTTACTTTTCTTTTCTTTTTCTCGTTGAATAACTTTCTATAGATGCTTTTCAAGATTATTGGTGCTAACCTAAAGCAAAACTCTTTTTGATGTTGCTACCAAACGTGGGGTGGAAAATGCAAGTGTGTTGCCCACAAACCTTTCGTGTCAGAAACTACCTTCTGTTCAATCAGTGCCTGCAAAAGTGTTGGTGGTTTTAAATTTTAAAGGCAAGAATTATGTTAGAACCAAACTTGAAAATCAATTGTCTAAATCTTAGGCTAAATAGAAAGGAAAGACAATTTTACTGTAACAGTTGCCATTTTCTGACTATAAGGGTGATATTGTTTTCAATCTTGTTTGTTTCTCACATATAATAGTGGTTAATATGTAACTCTAATGTTAAATTTGAACTAAATGGAAAACAAGTTATCACATCTTTTTCAACATGGTTCTAATATAATAGTCATCGAAAGACATTCTAGATAACAAAAAAGTGTACCAATGTCTCTTTAAATTATTAATAAGTGATTTTTCTACAACATTTTTACGTTTGAAATTATAATATAACTTTTATGGACAAAGTTTATCAGAAAAAAGTTATGCTTGTACTTGAATCTCTGAACTTTATTATACAAATTGAAAACCTTTGAACTTTATTACACGAGTTTACTTTATGGATTGCATGTGAAATATAATTGCATATTTATATTACAAAATAACAACAAAAGTAACTAAACTGACATTAACTTCTAAACATATTTCCTAAATCCAAGACTAGTGAGTAAATGTGAAGTTTGACATATAAAGTTCTATATGTTCTCGAAAGTAATGAATGTATATGCCGAATTTTGTCAACTTCAAAGATCAGATTCTCAAAACCAGTGGTCTTAAATCACATATCATAGAATTACTTGGTGGCACACATATAAGCAACCCTTCTCAGCTTAAATACAAACAAAACAACCAAAAGGGTGATAAAATCCTATTATTTTGATTTTCATGTGAATACTATACAGTAAATACCCTTCTCAAGTCTGTTATCTATGCACTACCCTACTCAGACTTATGCTTAATGTAAGAGTTAAAATATTTACAAAATAACTATCTCTACAGTGAGCATAATCATTCGGAGTCAACATTGTTTTGTCACTTGAGCAACAATAGTATATGTTATTTTATTATAGAAGAAAGTTCTATCTTCATATAGTTTTTTTTTTCAAGGAGCACATTTTTCACAGCATTCTTCAGAAGAGAACAACCTACAAATTTAACCTTATTGGTTGTGTTGGCTCAAAAAAGTTAGCGAATCTTAATAGCACAAACTATTAGTACGACAGAAAAAAGATTTGCCAAAAGGCATGGTGAATGGAATGACTCTAACCACTCCCATTGATTGTTTTTCCCTCTCTCTCCCAACTTTTTGATTCACTATCGTTTGCTATTATTATTTTGGGATACAATTTTCAGTATACTAATTAATATATTAAAAATAAAGTTTACTTCAATCAGATTATAATTTTGTTTATATTTGAAATGAATTTATATTAAGCAACAATTGTTTTCCAATGACGAAAACATAAATAAAGAAAAAATGTGTAGAAAGTACACTTATCAAAGAAAATGTACATAAAAAGTAAGTTTTTTTAACTTTCTCTTTAAATATATATATATATGTATGAAAAAAATGTATTAAATATTTATATTAGTTATCTATATTATCTTATAATCAATTTTAATTTTATTTTTCTTTTTATCTCTCTATGATTTTTATTATCTTTCCTTGTTTTCTTCTTTAATCTTTTTGTCACTTTTATTATACTTATTGTTTTCATTTGTTCTTAAGGTAGAGTTATTTTTTGAGATCTTTTACACGTTTCATTCTTTAAATTTCATGTTGTTTCTTATATCAATTTTTTTATCCTCATATTTATTTTTCTCTTTCTATTTGTGTTAATTTCTATTTGTACTAATGTTATTTTTATTCTATATTTTTATTAAAATTATAAATATATTATTTTTTTCGGTTTTGTTTTTCGATATTTTTTGATTTATGAATTTCGAGAGTTTTTTTATCTAATCCAACATAAAATAATTTGTTTGATAATGATAAAAGAGATTTATTTTCAGAATTAAATATATTTACGAAAATTACTAATTTAAAGAATGATAAACAAATTATTCTTAATTATATCAAAACAATAAATTATTTTCTAAAGCTAAAAACATTTCTCAAAATTAAAAATAAAAAAAAAATTATTTAAAATTAAATAGATTAACTTTATTATTTATTAAATAAAATTAATTATAATAATTTAATAAATAGTTTTGTATAAAAAAATTTAAAAAATAAATTTTAAATAAAAAAAACCTCGCTTTCTTAAATTTGATTTAAGCTCTGAAACCTTTAAAGTCCTCCTGAAATTCACGATTAGTGATTGATTGAACAATTATGAATGATGTATTTGGTTTGATGATGGCCCACCACCATTGCTGGATATTTTTCCCATATGATTCCAAACCAAAGGTTGCCCATCTTTCTTTCCTACTATTGGATATCATCCAAAGACAAACTCTATATATTGGATTGCTTTAATTTTGGTGACTGCTCAAAAGAAAGTTAACTAAAACTTGGCATTTTTTTTCTTTTGAATTTTCTTAATACAAAAAATGACACATAATTCACTACCGAGCAAATTTAAAGTGGGAAAGATTCTAACAAGATTTTTAAAGAGAGTGATATCATTTCGAATTCATTCAAAAGGTCTCTTACCCTTTTTTGACCACAATAATAATAATAATATATAATAATGCTTGAGCTTTTAGCATGTTGGAACTATTTAATAACGAGTCCATTTAAACTAGCTAGGTTAGAATTATTCCTTTCAAATGTTCACTGCATTATTTCTTTATTATTTTTGTTCCTTGTGAAATTATAGGTGAAAGCGGTTAACTTTGAATGCTTATCACAGTTAATTTTGGGATTAAGGGAGACCGATAAAACTATCTGTAGAATTAGTAAGATAATCTAATTAATAATGTTAACTTTGGAAACAAATACTATTAAAAAGGTTACTGGAGTAGTGCTGTTACCTTTTCCTATCGAACATCTACGTTGATGTCTCCTTCACGCTGCATCTTTGCTTTCTTTTTCTCTATATCACTTTTTTTTTTTTAAGTAGTACACTTATTTTATATTTTCACATATTTATTAAATTTATTTGTGCTCTTTTGACTTGTCTTTTTTAATATGTAAAAGTCTGACCGGGTCGAATTTAAATTTTTTATTGAATTTTTTTGTGTGTTATTTTTTTACTGTGCCTTATAATACATTGATTATTATTAATGTTGACATTTTAAAATATATTAGAAAGATATTTAAAGTATTAATATAATATATTTTCAATAATCAACCGAGGATAACATCCAAAAAATCTATAGAGAATCTTGACTCGACCATATACTAGCTACCTCATTCTGTAATTGACTTGTATTAAAAAAATTTCTAAAATCTTATAATTATAATCATCATCGACCATCAACTTTGTGATAACGTAAAAATAATTAATTATCACTTGATTATAATGAAGACAATACAATTTTTTTTTACTAAATTAGTACAATTGTGGATAAAGTCTAAATAAGTAGTTTCTTGGTATATGTAATTTTAACAAATTACATTTGTTAGCACTCTTATCGGCGCAACTAAAGCAAAGTATAATATCTAATCCTACTTAATACTATATTCAATATTATAATAGATATTTTTAGGGAAAACTCTACCGCTTATAAAATGTGTGTTCCCTTGAACAAAATTATGTATACTGAAACGTGATTTGAATAGAAACCATATATAACTCTTGAGTGGTACTAAAGCTGAGGTGGACAATGCAACTGTTGCGGGAAAAAGACCTTTTGTGTGAAAGAGTGTATTCTTTTAATAAATAAGTTATGCGTTTAAGGTGTATACATAGTAAAGAAGAGGATATAGTGACCTAAGTGTCTTCTATTTAGGGTTTCAACCACCATGATTATACATCTGAAATGATCAAATCCATACGCAGTGTCCATCGTGTGACATGTTATCTGGATCCTCTATGGGTTATAAGTTGTTGATGGTTCAAAATGTTAATGTCATATATGACACATAATAGTAAACGTCTTGGTACCTATTTAGACGAAGTTTTTGACAAATATTTTTGGAAAAATATATATGAAAAACCTCGCTAAAAGATAATCTTATTAAAGTGAGTTTGTTTTACAGATGAAAGTTTCTTCCGGAGAATATAAACTAGAGAATGTAATATTTTAATATTTGTTTGGAGTTTAAAAGAGAATGTTTGTAAGCATCGTTCATTTCTAAGAAAGAAGTTACAACATGCAATGACAGAGGTAGAATATCGCATGATTTACTTTGCTTTCACTTTTGGGATGAAGAAGTCGTGCTTCTACCAGAATGAATATTATAAGTTAAGGAGTGTTTGGATAATTTTCCAGTCAGAAGTCGTGAAATCTCCTTCTATATCTATCTTGAAGGGTACAATTACCGTAAGGCACAAAAACTGATTTAGAAAGCATCATTGGTTGTACCTCAAAGTCTATGATTCTAATTGCGTGGAAAACAATAGAAGATTGTTCGATAAGGACAAAGCTTGAAGGAAAGAAGAAAACATAGATAAATATGAATAGTTCCAACGCATATTGGTGTTATCCATCATGTCACCACTTGACTGCATCAAAGCACCCAAAAAAAGCAGACGCTGAAAACAAACAGGAATTTTTCAATCTGTGTTGCATTAAGTTAATTCCTTTCTTTCCTCATCGAACCAGGAAATACAACGCTAGTGCATCCTTTTTTCAATCCCTTTTGGAGGATATCACAACCCCTTGAATTTAGTTAGGAAACACGACATCCTCTAGTTTCTGTTGCTATAAAATCTCAAACGTATCTGTTAAATCTTAATGAAATTTAGCTCAAAAAAAAAAAACACAGAATGAAGAAGTAAACATATAGTATCGATATAGGGTACATCACAAGTGCAGCTGCAATAAGCTGCAAACAATCTGCCAACAATCATGTCACAGAGTTAAAATCAAAGTGCTTCCCAAGCAGGGAGCCGTCATACTTTACATATTACAGACATATTTACAGTATCAACACCTCTCCTACAATAGTCCTTCAGGGGACATAAATACACAACACAGTGACGACAAAAGTTACAAACATGATAGTCTTCACCTAGTCTCTAACTCTCATCATCCTGCGCATTCTTGTCGACAGCCACATCAATTCTTTCATACCTGATATCCGAAGAGTGATCAGGGATTCTCGCAAGAGACTCCTCCGCACTCTTTTGGAAGAAAATCACCCACATAAACAGCACCACAAACGTCATCAACGCAAGACACCCAGTTCCAAAAATCACCCCAGCAAGAACCGTCAGAGGACAAACTCTCCTATGCTCATCCTCCGATAAACCATTCGGATCCACAGGATGAGAATGCAACCCATTTGGATCTTTCTTCAATCTAAGCTTCCACGAATAGATACTCACAACCTGCAGCGAGTGGCCACCATTGGAAGAAGTTATACCTGCGAACACAGAATTCCCACCCCACATTTTAGAAAAGTCAATCTTATGAGAAACAATGGGATCGGAAGGCTTTTGTTCACCCCATTTGCTTAACCTAACCTCCATCACCTTAGAACCACCTTCATAATCAACCCAAGCATTCAACTTTTCCCCATTATTCAGAACCAGACCCACGTCGGAAGCATTCGCGACAGCCAGGGACACGTGTGTTCCGACGTCGATGCCAACGTGGTTCGAGTTGGGGTCTCCTACATTTTCATCCTTGGACGTGTCGAACTCGACGGCGACGGTATCCGAACCGTTGCCGGAAGCGGCGGTGAGGAGGAACAGGACGCCGTCGCCATTGCCGGAGATGGAGAAGGAGAATTCGGTGGAGAGGGTGGTATTGGCGTCGGCGAAGACGAGGGGCTCGGGGCGGCGGAGGAGACCGGAGGAAGAGAGGGAGGGGTTGGTGAGGCGCACGTGGGGGGCGGCGTCGTTGTTGGTGACAACGTGGGCGTCGCCGAAGAGGTTGATGCTGTCAGGGTCGAGATTGGGGGGCTGCGTGGAGGAAAAAGACGGCTGGACGAGGATGATTAAGGAACAGAGGATGAAGAGGGAGAATGCAACCATGCCGCTACGTTTTTTCGGTGGGATAATGATTCTCTCTGTGTCTCCCTCTCTCTCTTCAATCTTTTATTCTTCGACGCATGTTTCTGTTTTTGGTTTCAACAGCTCAAAACTGCTGCTTCTTTTGCTGCCCACGTCTCCACCGCTCAATCCACCCTTTTTTTCTTAGTTTCATTTTATGATTTCTTCTATTCTTGATATATACTATCTCACAAATTAAAAACCATACATATTTTTGTCTTAAAGAATACCCTTTTCTATCTTTAAATTGCTGTATAACATGAACATTTTCATCTACTGTCGTGTGTTTGTGTTTCTATCCGTGCAACTCCTTCAGAAATTAATGATTTACTACTTTCTGATTTTTTTTAATATTAGTCTAAAAAGGGATGTGATTTGCATGAGGAAAATTTTCTTTATTATTAGAAATCATATGGATTAGTATTTGTCATTGTTTTTATTCAATTCAATTTACGATGAAAGTTTACAGAAATTGCAATTATATTTCTTTACCTAGACGGGTTTTTTTTATGTTTTGGTCTAGGGTGACGACAAGTTAGAAATAATGAATGTAGGCTCATCATAGTTGGACTATATTTGGGGTTGGGCCCATTGCAGCGCCGGAACCTGGGTTTGTTAAAGTCTAAGCCCAAGATTCGCCACTCAGAAAAATAAAGCTGAATAGATGAAATGACAAGGCAGGTGCACATTTGTTTGAGAGAAACAGTACAAATTTTTTTTATATAGTTTTTATTAAACATAATTTTCGTATTTAATTAGAAAATTATTAAAAAGTATAAAATGAGATGAGTGTTCATCTTTACATCGGAATGTTCCGCAAAATCAGATTATAAGGTAAGACTGAGTTCGTGTAAATAAAATTTAAATCTAATTCACTCTCATATAATCAATTTGTAAGATTAAGTTTATACCTTGTTTAAATATTATAAAATCAATTTTTTTTAAAAGATGTGGAACAATAAGTTATTATAAAACGAAAGTCAAGAAAATTGTTGTGAGCCAAAGATGGAAACAGATGGAGTTGAAATGAAGATCGAACTCCACCGAAGATTAATTTCCACATACTAGAGCATTCATTATTTTGCACACTAAACAGTGAATCCGTAGCCGCATTCATTGTTTTGTTCTGCCCCCACACTAGGGCGCATTAGTTGCTGCACCTATGTGGGCCTCTCCACACTCCACAACTCGTCTATGGACTTTCATTACTTTCAGATTCGTGAATGCACAGGGAAGACACTGCTTTTACTCAAATTCACCATTGCATTACAGGGTATTCCATCTAAATTTCTGCTTTGCCTTCTAATAAATGCATTATTATTGTTGTTTATTGCCTAAAGCTTTGTGCAACTGGGGTGTTGAAACTCCCTAAAATGAGGGATTTTGGTTTAGTCATACAAAGTTACAAAATCTCCAACTCACAATTATACGGACTGCGCATCGTGGCTAGAGCTGGGTGCAGTACTTCATCAAAATGGATTTGCAATCTTGAATTTAATTTTATTGAAGACCTTTCCACCTCAAAATGGATTTGAAAATAGGATTCATAATTACCCTTAGCTGTTATGCATAGACATAGGAGAAAGAAGCTTCCGTGAGAGTTAAACTTATGCCTATGTAGTTAATTTTATTCACAGGAGGGGCCACCATACTGAAAAAACAAATCCACAAATTTTTAAAAGGAAACACAATCTTAATTTCTCCATTTCTCATGCTCCATTTGGCAGAACAAATTCAATAACTTCATACCTAAAATATTACGTTGCTGAATTTGGCTAATAACAATATGTTGAAGTTGACCTTGATTTTGGTACCCCGTTATGTAACCAAAATTAAATTGATGTACCATTGTATATGTTTCACTGTTACTTTAGCTAAATTCTACAACTTGTATATCCCATTCCGGAAATTGGATGATCTATTTTACTAATCATCTTAGGTTATCCTCATTAAAATAATTGTATTTGGATTTCACCGATGAAAGATACATAAGTTATATGAAAAAGTAAAGAAATCTCACGTATACGATCATATCGTTAGAAATTTAAATGAGTCTAAATTCTAAATTAGTTACATATAAAAAGTTGAGTACATAAAGACTTATAAATTTATTATTTTAAATTTAAGATTAAAAATTATATCAATGCTTTGTATGGGTAAACAATTTCTGAAATTTAACAAAAGATAATTACCAATTCATTTAACAACAACTATGTAATGCTTAAAAAAAAAAGAACAATGTAGTGTTGTGGTGGTTTTGTAATGAGTGTTCACCAAAGTTTTATATCAAATAATATAAAAAAGATAAAAATAAAAAATTATTTTTGAAGTTGTCATCATAATTCAATAAGTTTCTTGACTATACAAGAACTTAGGTAATACCAGTTTTCAACTTTTATCTATGTTACTTGCTTTTGGTTTTAGTATTAATCTTTTTTAATACCACAATTTCGGTTGTTTTACATAACCAAAGTTTCTTTATTTTTATTAATTTTTTATTATTTTGAATTTCGATTTTAGAGACAACTAAACCTTAATATCAAAGTTTATACTTCGATTTAGAATCCAAGTTAAAAGACCACCTTATTTTATGTTGCCTTAATATGTTTTGCTTCGAAAATCAAAATAAAATTACAAAAATAATCGGTGTTAAAACTCTGCGCTTCATTAATGATAATATTTCCTTCATTTGCATGAAGCTTAACCGAAAGATCAACAAGGGTAAGGGATGGTTTGCATCAAGCACACCTACTTCTGAAATGAGTTCTAAAGAGTATTTGAAGTAAAGTGAAGTAGAGTGTGTTTCCAACCAAATCCAATATTATAATAAAAAAAAGTTTTCTCATTCAATTTTAACGTGAGAATTGATCCATGCATGATTTAAGGTTAAGAGTGCTCCATACATTTAGAACAGTAACAGGCAATTCATATGTTACTGTGCGATAATGGCAAAACAACTTTTGTTGTTATCCATGCATTATTATGGTCGACCGGGTGAATGTTATTTCTTGTCAACAAAACAAAACCAACAGTGTTGTTGTTGTCTTATGCTACCTAGACTTACATTTACTTTTAAAATTTACCTATGAGGGTGAAAAATAAAGGAGATGAAGAATTATAGTTAAGTAATTAATACATATCTTATAACATTATGAATTCACACATCTCAATCAACTGATCCCACCCACAAGGAAAAGAAATCAAATCCTTAGATCCTCAATTTGTGGCACCAACTTCTTACAAAGAACAATAATACTAAAGAATGAGAAGAAATTGAGGAAATGAGAGTTTGAATTTGGAGACAGGTCAAGGGATTATGGGGCCAAATGTGTGTCCTACACATAGTCAATCTTTCCTCCAAAGGACCAAAGCAAAGAGGTTTTTAGATTAGTGTAATTTTTTGCCAAGGTATGATGACTAGAACTTCAAACCGACAATTATTGTAGGAAGGATGGTGTACAACAAAAATCTCTAGGAAATAGTTTATTAAACATACTCTATTATTTTTCCCCCTAATTTCATGAAAGAAACATGGTCTATTTCTCTTTTGGCAGCTTATGTCTTCTATATATAAAGTTTGTGTAGTCCGAGAGGGAGACATTTGAACTATACACATTTCATATTTGAAGACAATCTTTACACTCTTTATGCCCAAAAATCTTCACCTCAACCTGGACCCATCCTTGCGTACAATTTCAATTCAATGTCATTTCATTACAACTATGAACTAAATACACCTCTATAATTTAAGGAAAGCCCACACACGTGTTCTACGTACCTTCTAGAACCGCTCTTGTTCCCACCTTTCACTTTTAATTGATTTTTCGTCCAACACTACTCATGTTAATTCAAGCTCGATTAATTCAGGTGAAGTTAGGTGGCCACATTAGGGTGACAAAATTTCTCCTCTAAAGTGTAATTTCCAACGTTTTACAAGTATATAAAAATAGGATGTGTTTAAATTTTTGTACTATTTTAGAGTGTTTTGTTTTGTTTCAACTATCAAACAATGATCGATATTCTCTATATTTCAAGAAATCCTGACCGTCCAAAATAAATTACACTCTATGTTTTAATAAGAAACAACAAAAAGATTAGCATTTTCAGAGTTTCATCAGACACTCAAAACTCCAATCTCCGTCACCGTCACCGGGACTCCGTCCGTCGTAAAAAAGTGGCTCTTTGTGACGGTCAACACTCACCCCACAATGTGTAATCGAGAAAGCCTTGTCCAATGAACTCTGAACGCGTCAGATTGTCCGTTGACACAATGCAACTCTGCATAGGTCAAACTGCGCCTAATCTTCTAGCTCGATTGTCGATTAAACTCCGCATATTCCTCCTTCATCATTCAGACATCTTTGTCGGATTCTGGAACAACTCGGACTAGTAGAAGCTCTTGCATTGAAGACAACGTTTGGAAATGTCAACGGATCCTTTGCATCTGATATGGAACGTGAGACTATGGACACCTGACAATTCAACGTGCTTTAACGACGGAAAAGTTTCAAAATCTTCCGTAAGCCACTCCCACGATCTTCGTAAAACTGCCACACTTTGGAGACCACGTTTTTGTGTGACCGTGATTTCAAATTGGATCAGCGTTAGGAGCTGTAACTGCTAAATTTCATATTGGTTTATAATTACTGTACCTTCCATGGTCGTTCACGTTCAAGAATCCAGATGTTCACAAAGGTGAGATGCATAAAAACATAATTTATAACAACATCCTTCTTTAGTATAAAGATTAAAAACCATAACATATATTATATTGCATATGAAACTAAACTTTATATATATATATATATATATATATATATATATATATATATATA
>Ga0099823_1000971_pt1 | contig 21998 bp, 22 predicted proteins | sample CowpearedBW_FD_76831 | JGI IMG/M metagenome (GOLD analysis project Ga0099823, IMG submission 76831) | Root nodule microbial communities of legume samples collected from California, USA - Cow pea red BW | ecosystem: Host-associated > Plants > Roots > Nodule | place: USA: California | collected...
ATATCACTTCAATTTACAAGCAAAATAATATACAGTTAAAAGAAACGACATATTATAAAAAGATAAAGATGTAAACAAATGAAGGAACTACCTTAAATACTATTCCTTGAAATTAAGCAAAGACAAATCTAGGAAGAGATTAGAACGTTGTTTTTGACAATTTTTTTGCTCTCAATTGGTTGAACTTATCTTTTTATTTTCTTATACATTGTCTTAATTGATACATTTGTATTTGATCAGGATAATTTAGACGTCAAAATTAAAAGACAAATGTGTTGTACAGGCACCAGGGCTGAGTTCCGACTTAATTCCCTCCATTGTTCAAGTTACTCGGATCGACTAACAGCTCAGAACGAGTTGTACAGCTCGATTTCGTCCATAGGATATTCTAAGTAGAGCTCCAGTAACCCATGACTATGATTAGGCCCAGAGAATTATTACGGATAATAATACTAGAAATATCTTTCCAACAAACCGCAACAAGGGAGTGATGTTCCTAGACTTAAGTAAAGTGGCCTAGAATATAGGAATAGTGGTGGCCTGGAATATAGGAGTAGTTTGAGTGAAATTAGGAGGATAGTTGTCTAAAATCTCGCATGAATTGGTTGAAACTGGCAAAGATGATTATCTATATAAAGGAGATTCAAATCTTAGAGAGGACATAGTCTTTTTAGGGCAAAAACTAGCTTTTTTCTAAAAGAAAGAGAATTATGAGAAATTTCGATCAGGTTACTCTGGTTCCCGATACCTCAAGGAGATAATTTGTTCTTGTTTTCCTAAGTTCTAGGACAGGAACATTGGCGCCCACCGTGGGACTTTGGTAAAATTAGAAACCAACACCACTCACATTGAGAACACATGACAACAACTAGCACCGAACCCGACAACAATGGCGGCAACCCATTGACCATGGAGCAAATCATGCAGCACATTGAAGAGTTAAGGCGTGAGAACGATGCCATATGCACGCAATCTGAGGGCGAACATACCCAATGGCGAGCAGAGAGCGAAAGGCGTTAAGTAGAAACAGAAGCTGAAAATGAAAGGATGCCAAAAGAATCCTCGGAAGCTCGGCAGCATCTGGAGGAGTCACTACACCAGTAGGAGGAGTTGCGGAAAAGCAACGACGAGTTACGCACATGGCTGCGTGACCACAACGATATCCGAGATCAGCGTATTGGTAAGAAGGAACTCGGACTTTGAAGAGGGACACCCGTTCGCAAATAGGATCATGAAAGAATCGATTCCTCCACACTTCATAGTTCCAAAGGTGCCACCATTCATCGGAGAAGGAGATCCGAAAGTTCACCTAAAAGCCTTTAGAGCACATATGTTGATCTCGGGGGGAAATGATGTTATACGGTGCAAAATGTTCGTAGGGACGCTCACAGGAACTGCATTAAAGTGGTTCAGCAAAATTCCCACCGCATCGATCACCTCGTTTTACACCTTTTCCAAAATCTTCCTAGAGCAATTTGCCACAAATCGACCCAAACAACTACAACTAGTATATATGTTCGATGTAAAACAACACCTTGAGGAGACCTTGAAGTAGTTCCTCAATCGATTTTGTGATATAAGCATGGGACTAGTGAATCCTAGCGAGGACATTTAGTAGGAGCCTTCGTAAAGGGAATGCACGTAACTCTATTTAATGAATCTTTGATCAGATCACCCGCATTCACTTTGGTAGAAGTAAAGGGACGTGCAGCAATTCACATAGAAACCGAGGAAGCTATGCAGTGGAAAAGGAAGGAGGAGAAACGACTCACCTAAGACTATAAAGCAAAGGACACCAGACGTCAAGTCATGGAAACGTCGTCACCTCATAAAAGAATGAGTCACAAATTTGCACCTTACGCGACGTAGTGAACACCCAAAAAACAGTAACATGGCCAGTGTGTCTCCTCTCAATAAGTCGAAGGAACGAATGATTAAAGATGACGAGGTAGCTCGACTCCTACGCTTTCCCTTGGAAACAGGGAGATTGCTCGAAAAAGATACAACAGCATGGTGTGAGTTTCACTAGACACAGAGGCATAACACGAAGAGTTGTTTCCCTCTAACAAGACAACTTGCCAACCTAGCTCGAAGGGGTCTGCTTAGGAGATATGTGATATCAGACAACCTAGAAACCGATGGAAATCGACCCATACTGTCAGACAACACCACACACGAAATTCCCATTTTAGGGGACTTCAACACCATATCCAACGGATTTGCAGGGGGTGGTACAACAAAATCAGCCAGAAAGCGCTATGCTCGAAGTATAATGATGACTACCACTATCAGATCCCCTCAACCGACCTCGGTGGTGATCTTTTTAGATGAGGATATGATCGATGTAGTTCCACACGAGGATGGTCCTATTGTTCTATTTGTCGTCATGATGGGAAAAAATATTCATCGGGTTCTCATCGACCAAGGAAGCTTTACTGATGTCATGTTCTAGGATGTGTTCGTAGGCATACACATCCTTAAATATCAGCTTCAACCGTTTGATGGAGTTTTAGTAGGATTCTCAGGGGATCCAGTGGAGGTTTAAGGATATGTAGACCTCTGGACAACATTCACGGATGACTGAGCTGCGAAAATAATAGTAGTTAGATACATTGTGGTGAATGCCCCATCGTCATATAATCTTCTCCTAGGAAGACCATCCTTAAATAAGTTGGGAGATGTAGTATCTACGGTTCACATGAAAATGAAGATTCCAGTAGAAAATGAAGATGTAGTCACTATGAGGGTCGACCAAGAGATCACCCGCAAATGCTATGAGAGCAGTCTACGTACGCGGAGAAAGACATATAACATAGCTCGAACAAATTTTCTGAACTCAGGAGATCAAGGAATCGAGCTTGATTTGATATCATCCAACAACCATCGTGGTCCTAAACCAATAGGGGAGTTTAAAGAGGTGGAACTCCAACCAGGAAAAAAGGTGAAGGTCGATTCCAATCTCGATGCTCGAATAGAATTCGAGATATGTCAGGTTTTTCGCTCCAACCTCATATCTTTTGCCTGGATCGCAAGCGACATGCCTGTAATTGATCCTAACATAATTTGTCACCGCTTGAATGTAAATCCAAAATAAAGGCTAAGATTCAGAGACGAAGACGACTGAATAAAGAGAAAGCCTCTACCGCCACAGAAGAAATACAGAAGTTACTGGAAGCATATCATATCAGGGAAATACAATACCCTGAATGGCTCGCCAACGTAGTCTTGGTAAAGAAGGTCAATGGGAAGTGGAGGATGTGTGTCGACTTCACAAACCTCAACACTGCATGCCTTAAGGACTCATACAATTTGTCGAACATTGATACCGTAGTGGATAGGGTCTCTGGATGCGGATTGCTGAGTTTTATGGATGCTTATTTCGGCTATAATCAAATTTGAATGCACCCCGAGGATCAAGACAAGACCACATTCATGGGAATAAGATCAAATTTTTGCTACAAGGTCATGCCTTTTGGCCTCAAGAATGCAGGAGCAACTTACCAAAGAATGATGGATATGATCCTCCGACCGATGCTTGGTCGCAATGTAGAAGCCTATGTAGATGATATGGTGGTCACATATGCTAATGGGAGAGGACATGCACAAGATCTTCAAGAGCTGTTCGACACTATCAACAAATATCAACTAAGGATGAATCCAAAAAAGTGTGTCTTCGAGGTCAAAGATGGAAAGTTTCTAGGTTTTATGTTAACGGAAAGGGGAATAGAGGCTAGCCCGGATAAGTGTTTAGCAATAATAAACATGAAAAGTCCAGTTGCCTACGCGAGGTATAGTAGTTGACTAGGAGGATGGCATCGCTAGCTAGATTTCTAGCAAAGAGCGGCGACAAGAGTCTCCCCTATTTTCAATGCCTTAGGAAGAACACAAAATTTCAATGGATGCCAGAATGTGAATTGGCTTTTCTTGAACTGAAGAAATATCTAAGTCAACCACCAATGCTTAGCAAACTAGAAGAGGGTTTTCCTTTACAACTCTACATGATCGTGACAGAGCACGCTCTTAGCTCGGTCCTAGTACAAGAAAGAGATGGAGTCTAACGACCTATATACTTCATCAATTGGTTATTACACGGCACTGAGAAGAGATATCCAACTTTGGAGAAAGTAGCATTAACTATAGTCATCACCACTAGGAAACTCAGACCATATTTTCAATGTTTCAGCATATTAGTGAGAACCGATCTCCCACTAAAATAGGTCCTGAAGAGACTGGAAATGACAGGTCGGTTAATGAAGTGGGCTATAGAGCTTGCAGAATACGAGATTAGCTATGAACCCAGAGGTCCCATAAAAGCACAAGTGTTGTTTGACTTCGTAGCTGAACTCACCTTACCTTCAATCTCAGAGCAACCAAATCAGCCAAGTCAACCGACCACCTAGCTCCTATCTGTCAATGGCGCATCCAATCAAAGGGGAAGTATAGCTGGTTTAGTATTAGAGGGACCTGGGGGCGTCCTCATCGAATAATCTCTCAAGTTCTCTTTCAAGACTAAAAACAACTAAGCTAAGTATGAAGCTCTGACTGCTGGAATGCTTCTAGCTAAAGAAGTAGGAGTCACCCACCTCATAGCTAGGAGTGACTCATTATTAGTTACAGGCCAAGTTAACGGAAATTTTGCAGCAAAGGATCCTCAACTAGCAAAATATTTGGAATACATCAAAATGTTATCCAAAGCTTTCATCACCTTCGAGTTTATTAACGTGCCCAGGCAGGACAACAACCGTGTCGACCTCCTATCAAACCTTGCAAGTTGCACAAAACTAGGCTAGCAAAAATCAGTAATAAAGGAAACTTTGACCTCCCCAAGAATAGATGCAATAAATCAGGATCACATCATGGTTGTAGGAGAACGACATCCTTCAGATACATGGATGACACCTATAAAAGCCTATATAGCGGACGAAACTTTACCTGCAGATCCGACAGAAGCTCAACGTATAAAGAGGAGCTCGTCCCGATACACCTTGCTAGATGGTCACCTTTTTCGTTTTGGTTTTTCAAGACCTATACTAACTTGCCTAGATCTAGAAGAGTCTAGACGAGTAATGTCTGAATTACACGAAGGTATATGTGGGAGTCACATCAAAGCTCGAGCTCTCCTATTGAGGACGATCCGAGCAAGCTTTTTCTAGCCTACGATGAAGAAAGATTGTTTTGACCATGTCCAAAAATGCGACCAATACCAAAGGCATTTCGACCTCCATAGAGCACCACTCGAGGTACTACACTCGATCAATCCTCCGTGGTCGTTTCATACATGTGGCATTGATATACTCAGACCATTTCCCTTAGTGGCTAGACAAATGAAATTCTTGATAGTGGCAGTCGAATACTCAACTAAATGGATAGAGGCTGAGCTAGTAGCTTCAATCACAGCCATAAAAGTGATAAACTTCATATGGAAGAACATAGTGTGCAGATTTGGTGTACCACGCGTCTTAATTTCAGATACTGGGACGCGATTCACGAGTTCTCAGGTAAAAAAGCTGTGTAATGAATTAGGAATCAAGCAGAAATACTCCTCAGTAGAACATCCCCAAACAAACGGTCAAGTAGAAGTGGCCAATAAGATCATCCTCAAAGGTCTAAAAAGGAGAATATCTACGACAAAAGCTCCCTGGCCAAAAGAGCTTCCTCGAATAATTTGGGCATATCACACTACCCCACAATCACAACTCAAGAGACACCTTTTAGCCTGGTATATGGGACTGACGCCCTTCTTCCCATAGAACTCGGTCGTCACATAGCCGAACGAACAAAGAACGAGCAACAAGAAAATGATGATCTCAACATTAGAGCTAATCTAGATGTCCTGGAAGAAGTTCGTGAGTTGGCGCGAATAACAAGTGAGGCAACAAAAAGGCGGGTAGAGCGGAAGTACAAGACAAAAGTAAAACCTCGATGTTTCCAAGCGAAGGACCTGGTCTTACGGAGATCTCATGCAGCAGAAATAGAGGATAAACTCTCACCCAAAGATGTAGGACCATTTCGCATCAAAGAAGTTCTCAGAGGAGGTGCATATCAACTGGAAACCCTAAATGGAACCATCATCCCCAGAACTTGGAACGCGGTAAACTTACATTTCTATTTCAGTTAAGGTCTCTTCAAGAAACCTTATTTGCTCATCATTTATTTCTTTATTTCCTATGTAAGCTGAAACTAGTATGTTTAAATAAAGTTCAGCCCCACACTCTTTTTCCCTCTTAAAATAATCGAGGGTTTTTTAATGAGGTAGGTTACGTTTAAAAATATGTTAAACTCTCCACTATGTTTTTTTCGCACATCTTTTATACACACTAACTGACCTGGCTACCCGCTGGATAAAGACCCTAAGTACGTTGAGAGCTAAGTCGGTCCGACCTGGCTACGCGCTGGATAAAGACCCTTAGTACATTGAAGGCTAAGTCGGTCCAACCTGGTTACGCGTTGGATAAAGGCTTCAGATATGTTAAGTTTAGGTATTGATGCGCAAAGCAAAACAACTATCTAAGTTTTAGTTTTTGTTACATACTATTTGATGTGAAACTGTGCATGATCATTTCAAGTCTTTATGAGTTACTAGATAAACTACGATTGTCAAAATTTACATATAGAACGTTGAAATAAACATATGTCTTAGAGATATCAACGCAAAACAAGAGAGTAGTTTAGAGACATGTATAATACATTTATACTGCAGCAGGATCAACAAAGTTCAAAAGCAATTACTACCAATTACTACAAATCTACTCCTCCTCATCAGCAATGTCCACTAGTTGTCCATCTACCACTTCTTTCGTGATATCAGCACCTGAGATATCAACATTATTACAGAGCACCTTGATCTGATCCAAGGCCAATTGAAATCCCTGTTTAAGGGTCGAGCAAAGCTGGTTAGTAATCTCTTCCTTTTCATTTTCCAATTTCTGATAGCGAGTAGTCAAACCTTCTACTTGGGTTTCATAGCCTTTGACTTTAGGTATCAACTCATCAAGTTTAGTCTCTAGGTCGCTTAATTTTGACTGATTGTCTTTCAACGTTTTGCGAACTTTACTAAACTCGGTCAGCTCGAACTGTAGTCTTTTAACCTCTTTCTCGAAAGCATCTAGATCATTCTTCATTTTTAACTCCTCTGCTCTAACAATTCCATATGCCCCACCAAAAAAAAAGGAGGAGGCCTCTGCCTGATGCAAACAACGCAGCAAGTCCTCATACATAGATGTAGGAGGACGCTTTACAAGAACAACTTTGTCGGCAGCGGAGAAATTGCTTGTCCGACCATGTACCAAATGAGGGAATTCGTCATCCCAGAAACTCTTATTTGGCTCAGAAACCCCGTCCCCAGTAGGAGCAGGATGATCGTTTGACTCCGAACCTTTTGAGACGACTTGACTAACATCCTTCGGCACAAATTTCCTTCTCTTCAGCATAGGAACACTTTGTGTAGCTTCTAGATCATTGTCTAACAAAGTCTTAGTAAGGGAGCTCTTAGTCTTCGAGCTCGCCCCAACTTTGGTGTCTTTTTGGGATAGGGCCATCTGATTCTTTGCGATCATAACAACATAATAAAAAAATTATAAACAGGAGCGGACAACAAGAAAACCAAGAATAGTTCAAGAAGTGTATACCAATGAACAATTTTAAATCTACTTTGCGGTATTCAAGCTCTAAGACCTTACGAATGTCGAAAATAACTTCTAAACCTTCCAAGGCTTGGCAACCTTTCCTTTCAAGAGGAGTTAAATCTTCAAGAAGTCGAGCGTTCCGTGGAGAAGGATGTCTCATCCAGTACAGTGGGAATCCCTCAAGAAATGTTGGATTGTGAGCAAGTGCAAGGATTTTTACAAAGTGAAAAGGCCTCAGCCACTCACACCACTCAAAGAAGCCCACAATTGGCGAGATGAGCTACCTTTCAGCTCGAAGAAATAGAGAAACATAGCAGGAGTCGGTTGGATTCCGAGTCCTTCGCATGAAATATAGAAGGCCCATATGAAGGCCCAATTATTAGGGTGTAGTTGTGCAGGCGCTATGTTTAGCGAAGTCAATAGTCATTTTTCAAAATCGTTGAAAGGTAGTCGGAAGCCGAGATGCTAAAAAAGAGTGGTATATATGTAAGTGGATGTCTACAGGGGAGGGAGTGTTCCATCTCTGCATACAGGCTTATCTAACTCGCATGTCCCGACGACTACGTTACTTTCATCATTCTTACACAAAGCCTATCGTTCCCTAAAGATTTTTATTCTCTTTTCTGTGCACAAACTAGTGGTTTCTCTTTTCAAATTTAAGGAGGCCCAAGGATATTGAGGATCATAGGTGGTCATCCTGGTCGGACTAGTCAATTGATGAGATCGGAAAACAACAAGCAAAGACCCTAGTCAGATCCCTATTGACTGCTATATCACTCAAGGCTGATAGTGAATCTGAAACATTAAAGGAAATCCCAAAGGGGAAAGGTTTTATCTTTGAAACCCTAAATCAAAATATCAGTCACAATAGCGTCAAAGTAGCAACCAATTCAAGGCACAAGCAGATAGAAATCAAAGCCATTAGCAATAAAATGCTAGTAAACCTAGCCAACATCAATGGTTCATCATCAAAGCAACCTAGAAATTATTTTATAATGGGTAACATAATCGCAGTGCAAGAAAACTGGATTCTATACGGATTCAGTTCATCTATAAAGGAACAAGATTGCACACGAAGGGTGGTCCAAAAAAAGCACAAAACGAACAAAGAAGAAAGAGAAAACGTAAAACAAATTCAAGCAAATGTACGCAATTACCAAGCTTTACAGAAATTAGTTGTCCATTCAAACAAATTCAAGCAAGGAAATGACTAAAACACGCATACCTGAAATCAATTTATGTTGGGAAGAAGAAAATGAAAAGCCAAGTTTTCAACTAGGAGGAAGTGGAAAGCGAGGATTTCAAACCAAAGAAATTAGCAAAAAGGGACTTTTGTTGTTTTTGTAACTTCAGGGGGAAAATTAAACAGTTACCTGAGTTTTAATGATAACCGTTAGATATTATGAAAGTGAAGTGTTTGATGCTGGACACGTGTTGGTGTTAGGTGGGGGTCAGAAAAGCCATCCATTTGTGTCTAATCACATTGTGATTGTATGAAATCTGTCAAATAATAAATTTGGCAACCCTTAGTTGCTCTAAGATGTAAAGGGTTGGAGGGTTGTGTGTTGTAAAGGCACCAAGGCTGAGTTTCGACTTGATTCCCTCCATTGTTCATAGCTCAAATCGACCAATACCTCAATTTCGTCAAAAGGATATCCTAAGAAGTAGAGGCCCAGTAACCTATGACTATGATTAAGCCCAGAGAATTATTACAGATAATAATACTAGAAATATCTTCCCAACAAACTGCAACAAGGGAGTGATGTTCCTATACTTAAGTAAAGTGGCCTAGAATATAGGAATAGTGGTGGCCTGGAATATAGGAGTAGTTGGAGTGAAATTAGGAGGATAGTTGACTAAAATCTCGCATGAATTGGTTGAAACTGCCAGAGATGATTATCAATATAAAGGAGATTCAAATCTTAGAGAGGGCATCGTCTTTTGGGGGGAAAACTACCTTTTTCTGAAAGGAAGAGAATTACGAGAAATTTCGATCAGGTTACGCTAGTTCCCGATACCTCAAGGAGATAATTTGTTCTTGTTTTCCTAAGTTTTAGGACAGGAACAACAAACAACAACAAATATTGTTCTGTTATGCATTATATATATATATATATATATATATATATATATATATATATATATATATAAGCAAACTAAACCACATAATGTTTAGGATACATCTACGATATTTCTTCAACTTTAATCACGTAACACACTTTCAAAAGTTGAGAGGTGAGCAAAGACATAAATTTATATATGGAATGTCATAAAAAAATATAGTAGAGTGATCTCTCACAAAGATAGGTCCATATTACTTTTTCCTAAATGTTTGACATAGGCAAAAAGTCAACTCAGTCTTTCATTTTTGTATGTCACTAGAACAAAAATTGGATGTTATTATGACAATTTGTTATGGTTGTTATGATCTATCTGTTATAATAAATGAAGCGGTAGCAAAACTGTAAATATGATAAGAATTTCTATGCTGATTATTATTTCAACCAGAGTAATGACAATTTTGTAATAAAAAATAAGACTTTATATGTCGGTTATACTAAGAACCAACATAGAAAGTGGAAGTGGTGGCAATTTTGTAATAAGAAGAAGGTTTTTTCAACCGGTTATATATAAAACTAGCATCCAAAGTTTAGCCTAAACTCTAAACCTTAACTTCTCCCGAACCTCCTTCACTTTCACCTTCATCGGTCCCACGCTCTTATCCCTCAACCATTTGTTATAAAAAATTCTTTCAAGCAAAATTCATAATTTAGGGTAATGGTACAATAATTGGTGTATGAAACCATCGTAGCCAGCAGTGTAGGACCTCCATCGTAATAAAGGTCGGCGTGCCACATGCAGTGTGGAGGAGGTTATCACAGAGGTGCTTCGGGAGCACGAAGAGGTCAAAGTCAGACACCTTAAAGTCATGAGCAACGTCTAGGGGGAAGTTTTGTGACTTGAGATTGTGATGCGTGATGTCGTGGCAGTGGTAAAAGAGGAGCGCAGAGAAAAGTTGGGAGTGTCATGCTAGTGGCTCTAGGAGGTGGCCGTAGCTGAGAGAGCTTAGGAAAGAGCTCGTCGTTGTCATCATAGTTGCAAAGAGGTAAATTTTGGCCTTTGTGGCGAGAACCTCATGGATTTTGAGGATGTTTGGGTGGTTCTGGAGGCGGCACATGGTGTTGATCTCACGCACACCAGTGTAGTAAGGACTTTTTGCCCCGGTTATTTTCCTCATTTTGTCTCGGGTCTGGAACCGAGGCATATTGGGGTGAGGCCAAAAGGTACCCCCTTTGGGCCTCGGTTGTTACCCGAAGCCATAGAGTCCCTTTTATGCCTCGGTTCTAAATGAATCGGAGCCATAGGGTTCCTTTTCTGCCTCTGGTCCACGAGAACCGAAGCCATACGGTAAAAATATTTTTTTTAATTAAATTTTTTGCGGCACAGCACGCTCCTCTGTTACCTGCTTCCTCGCGCACCATTCATGGCAGCAGCACCACCATGCTCAAGCAAGCCGCCACCATAACGAAGCAACCTGCACGCGGACCAAACTCTCCGATCACCACAGATTCACGCAACCACCATGCTTGCAACTCGCTTGAACCAGCGCATCCACTGCGACGAACGACGAGAACGATTTCTTCGTCTCAACGGTGACGATCTGGATCCGCGATTGGGGCTCGCGATTTGGGTCCTAAGGTTCGATCAGGTCCGGTGACGGTGCAGTCGCACAACCTCTGTTGCGGTGACGGTGGCTTTCTGTAGCGGCGGAGATCTCGACGGTGGTTCCTCTAGTGGAGCGCGATGGCGATCTCGCGAAAGGTGCTGCCATGGTGGATCGCGTCGCCGCGTTGCAGATCTGGTGCCCTGTTTTCGCGTCGCAGTGGTGGCCAGTGTTGTCGCTAGGGTTCATCACCGGTCAGAATGGGTGCGGCATAGATGGGTGGTGATGTTTGCTTTGTTCATGTGTGAGGTGAAAGGGAGAGGGGATCCAGAAGACTAGTGAGACACAGAGAGATGGAGAACATGCAGCGGCGCGCGAGGAAGAAGTAGAGGAGTTCGCGTTTTTGTGCCCTAATTAAACTATATGGCCTCGGTTCAATTAATAACCAAGGCATATAGCCCTATTTGGCCCCAGTTCAGTGCCACCCGAGGCCAAAGACGTAATAGCTAGTGGCATTTTTGAAATTTCTAACCACGTTTTTGGCTTCGGGTCTGTTCAACCGAAGCATATAAGCACCTTTTGGCACCGGTTTTTTTTGAACTGAAGCCTATAACCCCTTTTGGCTTCGGGTTTTTCTTGAACCGAGGCATAAAAGTTGCCTGGAATTGTAAAAATGTCATCGCGTCGTTATATGCTTCGGTTCCTTGCCAACCGAGACCTATAAGGCGAGGTAAAAATGCAATTCTGCACTAGTGGCATGATACGAGGCTCCATGGTGACATCAATCGTCTTGGACTTGTTGATGACCTTCACGGCCACGAGGGATAACACCTGGTACACCTTTGCGAAATTGTTGCGGTCAAAGAATCATGTGAGTTGGTACCTATCGAGAAAGTGACATTTTCTATGTTGGTTGTGGCTAGAACCAGCATAGAAAGTGACTTTTCTTATGACGGCTCTAGAATTTACATAGAAAATGAAAAAAAATTTATGTTGGATGTATTTACGTCGATTCTAAAATGAGCATAGAACAGACTTTTTTAATCGGATAGAAAGTATTTGTTGCATTAGTGTGTTTATAATGCATGTCTTTAGACAAATACACTGAAATTTGCTTTTTTAGATTTATTTATAATCTAAATCCAAACTTTCAATTGAGTATTTCCAAAAAAAAATTCTCCAACAAGTAAGACAGTTCTAAACAATACATTATTTATATGTTTTCAAACGCATGTTATTATTATTATTATCATCATGTAGTGCTCTATTATTTATTGATCTCATACATATAAAATTATTGGAAGTGTTATGTGATATAATTGTAATATGAAATGTTTTAAAACATACTGGACACGTTCCAGTTTAAGAATAGATAGTTTCACGTATAAACCATTATAAGTGCATTCATGTATAATTAACTACGTTAGACCCAACAAAACCTATGTTTATTATTTGACGTAGTATTAGAGGATGTGAATGATTTAGAGAGTATAATAAGGTTAAAATAATAGTTATAAAATAGTTACATAGATAAAATAAAAAATATGTAAACCGAAACAACATTTATCTTTTGTTTCTCTCTATTATTTTATATAGTTATAAATTATAGGTACACAGTACTATTGCTAAGGATGATTTTTTGTTAATATTATTTTGCACTGAAACAAAACTCTTAAAGACGTGTAGTCCAACTGCATCTCTGTTCACAGAAGGGGTTCCCCAGATCCACCCTTTCCCTGTGTTAATTCTGTGATTCTGCTCTCAATCCTTGATTTGATTGAAATATACTCTTTCAAGTTCAATATCAGATACCCTTAAAAAAGAGTGTCAAAGAAAAAAAAAAAAACTTCTGAAATCAATATAAATATTTTAATAGCATTCACATCCATTAATCCATAAAATATAATGCTAGGACTTAAAACTATATTAAAACTGAAGAATGCAATTACAAACATCACCCTGGTGAGACTTGGGATGCTATTATTTCAAATCAACACACGATCAACAATCTAACAGTTCAACCAGCAACAAAAATTAAAGTTTTAAACCATTCCCCTTTCTGCATAATGCATGATTTTCATGCATTTTGTTATTATTTTTTATGTACAATCTCTTGCTAGCTCCCCTTTGTTTGCTTCTCAATTGCAAATGAAAAGCCAGCTAGTAAGTCCATTCCTTTGGGAGAAATATCTCTCGAGAAGAACTTCGATTCTGAGAAATAAAACTACATTGCTTGGATGCATCTTTCTGATCACTTCTCTTTTCTAGTGAGTTCTTGTTGCATGCCTCTCTGCATATCATAGGGTTATATCTCTGAACTGTAACCAGATGAAAGGTCAGAGTTAATTAACCTTTCTCTCAACAATATCACGCGTGAAAAAAAAAATTTAATACTGTAATTGAATAATAAATATTGAATGAGTGTATGAAATAAAAATCAATGAATTAAAAAGTTGGATTCAAGACCTTGAGGTGGTGAAACCTGCACACCTAATGCATGCACATTAAGATTTAGAGCTTGAACAACTCGGGCCGGAAGGAAAACAGGAGCACAAGCTGCAAAACAATTAGGAGTGTGAATAAATCTGAATTAGACAAGTGGAAACATTCATAGTCCAATTCTGCAACATTGACTTTGACCATGTTGTTTCATGTTATAATTCGATACATATGCATACATTTGTTGTCAAGTAAACATATTTTTGGAGGAAATACAAGTTCTCAAACCTGGTCTTTTGCTTGGTTGGAAATTTGTGCCTGCACTTTGTGGTAAGAATACACCAGTGCCACAGGATCTTTGCTTGGATCCCAAGAAAATAACTCGCATTCCTGGTCCACCATTGACAAGTTTTGGCCTTGTATGCAAAGATCTTGAGGTAGATTTTGTGTACTGGAAAAGACATTTCAAAAGAAAACAAACAGAGAAAGAAACTATTAGGTGTATGAAAATAAAATTGTTAATCTACAGTAGTGAAGTACATTCAATGAATGTGTAGGACCAAATTATCTATATATGAATAGATACCAAATCTTATTTCTTTTAATGTTTCACCCCTTTTGACATTCCAAAATTAGCTTGTCTTTCTGATTTTTTAGTCACAGTCACACACCCTCCAAATTCCATACACTAGAACCAGTGTGTGCGTGCATATTCACATGACATATACTAATTTAATGTTTTGTTGCATATATGCTTCAGAACTTTCTGGTAAGCCACTAACTAAAGTTACTGTTTGTGTAGGTTTGCCTAACCTTTATGTGTATCCTTTCGATTTCAACTTTTCTTAAAGAAATTCAAGTAATTTTTTAGAAAGAAATTAAAATGAAAAAGGAGCCTATAATGCAAATGGCCAAATCTTTAAATCATAAATATAGCTAGTCAAATTCCCTGAATATGAGGGTATTGTTTGATTAATCAGATGTTACTTGTAGGACAAGTGGAACACATGTACCTATTACATTTCTTTTAAAGTACCATGCTACAACCTAATCAATCTTTAGACCTTCATGTTAATCTGTCTAATGATCATATCATTAGTTCAATTCATACCTATACCTTCATTTTCATACCAATTTTCACACAAAAAAAAAAAAAAAAAGTATCGTGTGTATCGAGTGTTGCAGACTCTGTCTCGTGGACCCACCAACCACAACAAAAGATGGATTCAATGGATGCAATTAAGTAAAACATTTACCTGCAATTTTGGTTCTCCTGATGATTCCTGAGGACCAAGATGTCGCATTTGCTGATGGTTTTGGATCTTCTGATATCTGTTCCTCATACATTCCTGCAGAAAAATTGAAGTACATGAGTAACTTACTGGCAATTACAATAAATTACACTGTAAACTGTAAATGAAATCCAGAAGTAGAAAGCAAGGCACTTGAACTGATGTCAACCCAGTCGTTGAATTCGAACACTAAAAGAAGAGAAAAAGAAAAAATGATGAAGAACAGAAAAAATAACCTTTGTGCCGCATGCCTCGTCCAGAACATGAGAGGGTAACCAGAGCATTCCTTCTTCAAAACCCACTTCACCATCATCATGCATAGTAGCCATGGACATAGAGAAGAGTAAAAAGCTTTGTTGTAGCGGTTGATTTTACGAAGACAGTTCAGTTTTGCTACTTTATTCTGAAACGGTTGAGACTTGACAGGCTTTTAAAGCTTCAACTTGATCCTGCAATGCAACAAACTACATAACCTACGTGGCGTTAGTGGGTGAGTATATGCAGTTTTCTACGAACACACAACCACTACGCTCCTCAAACCACGCGTGCTTTCTGCATGCAGTTGTCTGCTACCACACAACCTTAAAAACGACAAGTCGTTTAGTTTTCGCGTGTGTTCACGTGCTATCCTCGTTGAGGTCCTTGATGGAATAGGAAGGGAGATTAATGTCATTTCATAAGAACATTGGAACTTTGGAACTCAAAAACTGTCTTTGGTTATACGTGGATGTGGGTTGGATTGGGTAAACCTCTCCATGTTGTCGTTGCAGTTACTCGTTCTCTTTTCTAATGTGTTTTTGGTCACACTATCTTTGTAGTTTGTTATTTTGGTGATCAACTTTAAAGATGCAGCAAATAATCCCAGTTTGACTTTAATAAAAAAATAAATAAAAGAAGTACAAATACACAATGATGAATGGTTTGAGTCAAAACAAAAATGTAAAATAAAGCATGTGTGTATTTTATCCAAGCTTTTCGTACGAATGTGAAGCCTCGCAACTAACTTTCTAAACCACCATACCAAATTCTTCCAACATATTGAAATTCTTCCAACATTTTTCTATATATTTGTTCTTTTTTATGACTTTCATTTTAGTTTCCATTCAAGTTGGAGAAATGGAACTTCTTTAATATTTTTATCTTTTGAGAATATCAATAAATCAATATTAAGTTATATATGTTCTATCTAATTGAGAGTAGATTATGTACAGACTAATAGTATAAAATAATTATTAATTTAATTATTTTAATACTATAATTCTAAGTCATTTATTTTATTTTCATATGAAAGAAAATATAGGAAAATTTATTTTTATAATATATACAAATGTTATTCAATTTATGAAGATTTATATTGGATTTAATTACTGTATTTAAAATATTATATTAAAATAACTTTAATTTATTTTTTTATTATATTTTTACAATGTCATGCACAAATATGAACTCCTCTCTCTCTCTATATATATATATATATATTTGAATTAAATTTGTTGCATTTTCATAAAATTATATGAATAAAATATACAAATAAAAAATAGAATGAACAACTAAAAATCAGATGATATTTATTTTATATTTTTATTGTAGTATTTTTAATTTCTATTAATTAGTTTATATAATTTTTTAATTTTATTTTAAAATAGATAAACAATTTTTTTGAAACTACAAAGTAAGATTTAGATTTAATTTATCAAATAATATATACATAAAAATATAAAAATTGTTTTCATATAACAAAATAGGAACATTTATATTTACATGAATGTTTTACCGGATAAATTTCTATATAAAAAAGACAAAATATTTAAATCAACTTTATTTATATACAATTAGTTTGACATCCCATTTAATAAAGAAATCTAATAAACAAAACATCACGTATTATAATAAAATGGAGTCACAACAGAAAGTATATCAGAATCAACCTTTTACGGATATCATTGAAACTGAATTAGAAGTATCATGGACACAAAAACAAATGTCATAAATACAACTTAAACATAAAACAGTTTGACAAAAGATTGCTCATAGAACAAAGAATTACAAAGATTAGTTTTCCAAAAGATGCTCAAAAGAGCAGTAACTAAAATCTAGTCTAAACAATAGTATCTCCACCATCTGTACGATCACCAGGAGTCTCTACATCTGCTCACACCAACATTGGTTTGGTGATCATTACAAAGAGGAAAACACTACAAGAAACCAAAGCACAAATAAGAAAATGATAAGTTAGAGAAAAAAATAATTTTAATAGACAAATAAACAGATTATGAGCACAAACAACATGTGCTAACAAACAATACAAGACCCGCTACCTCGATTATACGGATACATATAATGAAATCGGATTCACCTTACTACACACAAGGTTAGTCCATGATTATTTAAGGTCATTATTTTGTCATAGACTAGGACCTCTACTACTTTCACCACATGAACCAGTCTACTCTAAATGAGTTTGAATGATTCATTAGAGTGTCACAATGCAACCTTACTTGAATCCGTAAGTCATCACACACACTACTTTATCACCCAAGGGATTTCTCCATGAAATTCTCACACATATTTCACATGTTATCTCATAACATTATCATTTCATGTTGAACACATTAAATACAGTCCACAATATCTCATCATACATGCATAATCACATGTTTCATACTTTTAAAAGTAACTCAACCAACCACAGATGAAATCAGAGAATTTAAACCAATCTGCCACATTCTCACTTAAGCTAGGAGGTCTCGCTCAAGCGATTAGGACCTCTCGCTTAAGCTAGGATCTCCTCGCCTAAACGAGAACTCAAATAGAAGGTACAATGCACATCTACGAGTTCTCGCTTAAGCTAGACTTTCTCGCTTAGACGAGACTGTATTTGCTTGGGTGAGAATTCTCGCTTGAGCGACAACTTGCGCAGAAGTAAAGGGGAAATTATTTACTCGTTTGGGCTAGAGGTTTCTCGCCTGGGCGAGAATAGCAAATTCTCACATGCTCCTGCATGCAAAACCAGAAAAAGGCCAAACAACATCCAGTTCATTTCTATACAATCACACGCATCATTCAACAATTTAAAACACGAATTAGAGCAAAAATAATCATACATTTCGAAAGCATTTGAAAACTCTAGCTTCCCTTATCTCGAAACTGGAAGCGAATCTGTGGGGAGAAAAAAGCCCTAAGGAACACCACAGCTCCAAAAACAAACTAAAGAGCTGAAAAAAAAAATAAGTACAGGGACGAGAATGAAGCTTTAAGGAAGAACCCAAGACAGAACCAACGCAACTACACTGGAAAAGAAGGAAAAGACAACGAAGATTTGGTGTTCAACTTACTTGGAGAAATGAACTATTCATATCTAATCAGCGAATTACAAAGCAGTGATTCCAAATTCAGCCTCTATTTCACAAAATGTTCTCAACTGAGTTAAAAGTAAGAAGGAGAATAGTGTCTAAGAGGGAAGAGTCTGAAAAAAAGGAGAGTAGGGAATTGAAGAGATTTCTAAAAGAAAATAAATGGGCTAGCCAGACCTTTGCAATTAGTGATTAAAAATAAGTTTAAACAAGTGATTATATACTTTTCTTTTTTGTTTATTACAATTTATTTCAAGATTTTGTTTATAAAAATAAATTTTTGAGAATAATATATTTAATATATATATATATATATATTAAATGAAAAAATAAATCTAGATAATCTACTTTTAAGGAAATATGAAACTTGCGTTGATAGATAATATTGCAATAATTTGAACTCAATAAATTATTTGTTTAAATATTTTAACAAAATTTTAGATAAAGCTACAAATTGAAATTATACAAATTTTTAATAAACGTCCATAGGTGATGAATGTTTTCAAATAAACTAGCGTGAATTTTGATATTTATACCTCAAATCCATCAATCATTTGTATTTTTTTTTATTTTAATAAATTTTTATGTGATGAATGTTATTATCATCGATTTTTACGTATATTTTTTGTTATTTTGAGGGAGGATATTAGTCAAAATGTTGTAAAATAATTATTTATATATAATATTGTCACATCAACAATAAACTATTCAAAGTTATTAAAAGATTGCAAAAAGTCTTGAAAGTTTCAAATAATATGAAATTAAATACTGTCACAGATCAAATAGTAGGATTGCAAGAAATATATTTTTGTTTTATATTTTGAAAATTGGAGATAAAGACATGGGATTAAATGGGAATGATGAGAACATTCTTGATATACTACAAGATCTTTTATTTAAAACAATAATTTTTACGAATTTGTGTTGCCTCAATTCCTCTTTAATATGATGTCTCCTAAGTTTTTTTTATAGAGCAATATTATGTCCAACATTTGAATTTGTAGAGCAAGCTAATGAGTTCATTTTATATTTAGTAAGTGGAAAGAAAAAATAAGTTATTTAAGTTCTGGAGTGATGGATTCGTTTTACGGATCTATCTAGGTTGAAATGTTAACAAGCAAGAAATTTGGAAAACTGTTTAAAACGAGAAAAATGGAAATTAATAAAAAGATGGAGGGGAAATTGAGAGACGTCACACTTTCAAGAAGGGAATATAAGCCTAAGAGTTTAAATACAAAAAGGGAAGAAGGACCTTTGATAAAACTCAGGGATTCTTGAATGACTCAAAAACTTAGGAGAATCACTCTAACTTAGATAGAAGAGATGAACTCTGATGTTTCTGAATAAAACTCAACTGATCTTTATTGATAAATGGTTCAGCTTATGTAAAAGTTTTAATCACTAAAATTACAAAAGACACATAAATTGCAATTACATTGCACTTAAGCTATTAATGATTCCATTACTTAATGACTGATTGTAACTAAAATTGTGGCAACCCAAAAGCATTCAACTATGCATCATCTTAGTCCCCCAAAGGCTGATGACTAAGTTACAATTGGGTCATTATTACAACTCTAAATAGAACTAAACTAGAGTCCATTAATTGATTAAACCAAAACATAATTTGGTCAGCCAATTTTACAAAGAATTGAGCCATTATTTAAACAAACTAATAACTTAAAAAAAAATTGTTGCAAATTGGTGCATTTGCCCTTCTCCATTTGGGCCATGATGTGATTCATATCATACCCTCCTTCTTCGAGAAGATTCATCATGAATCTTAAGGCTTTATTTTACTACTAGTTTTAATATAAGTTTATTATGTCCTTGTGAACGACTTTATTTTTCCACAACTTGAAACTATTCTTCTTCCTCCAGGATCAAACACAACTTGAATAAATTCATATTTGTTCCTTTCCAATGGTTGCAATCCGTGGAGCACCTCTTTTGCCAACACTACCGCACATTCATATGTAACAACAAATAACTTCATGCATTGTGTTTGAAGACTTTGTTTTTCATCATCAGACTGGATGCATAATAAAGCATTATGAACAAGCTTCCTTTTCAAACATGGAAGTTGGTGTATTTAATTCACATGCCTATCTTTTTGTTCATGTAAAATGACATCACAAATTGTAGAAGAAAAATCATTGACAAATAAATTTTTCGTCCTCTTTTTCTACCTTTCCCCTTCTTTCTTCACTCTTTATTGCATCTTTTTCTACTCTTTCTTTTTCTATTTTCTCCTTCAGCCTATGTTGATCTTTACTAACTTGTCTTTGTGTCATAAATTTCAACTTAATTTTATGTCCCTCATGCCTCAAAAAAATGGAACGTTCATCAAGATTGAGTGTTTTAAAACGAAGTCATGATCATCCCAAAAGAAGATGACAAGAGTCCATGGGAGTGATATTACATAATATTTCTTTCACACATTGTCATGTACTGAATTTGATCCATGCTTGATTCAGATGAAAGCTTGTTGGTAATTGGAGTTTTTCCACCAATCTTTGGCTTACAACATTGTTGTCGCTTCTGTAATCGTATGCAACTAAACATGTGTGGCCTTTGATTAAACACTTTGTATAGTAAACTTCCATTACTATTCCAAACCCAGAGCCAAGCTCTGAATACCAAATTATGTAAATTTGGAGCGGCAAATTCGTTTTACAGATCTATCTAGGTTGGAATGCTAGCAAGCAAGGAATTTGAAAAACTGTTTAAAACGAGAAAAATGGAAATTATAAGAAGATGGAGTGAAAATTAAGAGACGTCACACTTTCAAGAAGAGAAGATAGGCCTAAGAGTTTAAACACACAAAGGGATGAAAGACCTTTGATAAAACTCAAGAATTCTTAAATCACTCAAGAACTTAGGAGAATCACTCTCACTAATATAGAAGATATGAACTCTAATGTTTCTGAATAAAACTCAACTTATCTTCATTCATAAAATGGTTCAGCTTATATAGAATGTTTAACCACTAAAATTACAAAAGACATAAATTGTAATTACATCCCACTTAAGTTATTAATGATCCCACTACTTAATAGCTGATTGTAACTGAAATTGTGACAACCTTAAAGTCACCCAAAAGCATTAGGTCATTATTACAACTTGAAATAAAAATAAACTAAAGCTCATTGATTGATTAAACCAAAATATAATTTGGTCAACCAATTTTACAAAGAATTTGGTCATTATTTAAACAAACTAATAACTTTAAAAGAATTATCGCAAAGTGATGCATTAGTCCTTCTCCATTAGACCATGATGCGATTCATAACAAGTTTAGACATACTTTGCTAATCGAAGACCATAAAATTCAAGCTAAATGATTTGCATCAAAGTAAATATTCAAACATACTAAATTGTCAACTGAAGTTGAAAGTATATGTACCTATTATACTTTTAAGAAATATTAATCAGAGAAAATGTTTTGTAATCAAAAAATCGCAAATTATTATTTTGAACAAAAATGTCATTTCATAAGAAAAAAAAAATTAGTGACACAATATTTATCCGAAAAATGAATTTAGTTCATTATAATTCAATACCTTTTAAATTGCAAATAAGACAATTTTAATATCAATATTTTTACAATAACAATGAATAAGAG
>Ga0099823_1000974_pt1 | contig 21973 bp, 10 predicted proteins | sample CowpearedBW_FD_76831 | JGI IMG/M metagenome (GOLD analysis project Ga0099823, IMG submission 76831) | Root nodule microbial communities of legume samples collected from California, USA - Cow pea red BW | ecosystem: Host-associated > Plants > Roots > Nodule | place: USA: California | collected...
GAAAAGTGTTTTTTTTTTTTGGTTAAGAAAAGTGAAGGGTAACCCTTAAACGAAGTCGTGAAATGTAGGATACGTGTTGAAGTTAAGAGAAAAAACACACACTCGTGGCGTGCAAATTCAAACTCCAACACAGCACCATGTGTTGTTGACGTGGGATGGTCCCACTCTTGTATGGTGGCTAACCACGTTGTTGTGTTGGTCAAAAAAATAAGCAAGATTCAAGCCAAACCCTAAACCTTTTTCAAACTCATACATAACCATCATTAATGATCCAACACCAACACCAAAAGTGTACTAACGATCAATGTTTTTTATGGCTTACAACAAGTTGTAAAATATTATTATAATCAAAACATGATACAGGTCTAAAATCTAGAGTATAGATAAGTTTTAGCATGATGGATAAAAAAAAATTCAAATGGGGTTATGGATGATCTTTCTGCATGATCGTTTGTTTTTTGATTACTTGGCTTTCAGTCATTTGTGTCTTTAATTTGGCTGTTATCAAGTTTGTTATGTTAATATCTATCTCGTACATGTTTTCATAAATGTGTAAGCACGGCATATTTTTTTAATATCTACATATATTTAATAGTATTCACATAAATTTACAAAAACAAGTTCTTAAATATTTTAACAATAAAAATCATAAAAAAAATGTATATGAATATATAAAAGTAGTATAATGTTATACAAAATATAAAAAAAAATCTATATATAAAACAGAATTTTAAACATTCAATCAGAGATAGCATTCTTATTTCCCTTAAACTTCAAGTATTTTAATTTTCAGAATAGTTATTAGTTTTACATCTTTTAAAAATTAATGTCAAAAATAATTTAAAATATTTTTCCCCTTTTATTTTACAAAATTAAATATTTTTTTTTAATTCTTAAACTTTTAGAATCCATCTTTTGTCTCATACATTGTTGAACTTGATTTAATAAAAAAAATTAATTATATTAATATTTTTAAAGTTTAAAGATTAAAATATATTAAAATTTGGAACATAAACTAATTTGAATATGTGAGTTTAAAAACTATAAAAATATATAGTCCTTAAAGGTAAAAATATAACAATTCTAAATTTTAAAATAAAAAAATAACTTCGCAAGGAAATTTTAACAGACTGTATATTCAAAATTTTCAAATAAATTAATCACTAATTGAATTGGTGAATAATTTTTATTAATAACATCACTAACATCCTGTAAAATAAATAACCATAGTTTATTACACAACTTGCAAGTACAGGTATATAATTTCAGCAGCCAAATTTTGTGAAATTTTCTTTTTTGCATCAAATAATTTTAATAAATTGTTCTGCATGCCAGTGTCTTTTTCAGACTTTTTATTTTTCTCTGTGTCTTTTATTTGGGTAAAATATAACTATTTAAGTTAAACCTGTCATTTCATGGCAGACCAGCTTTTAGCCGAAGCAACCTACAATTAATCAATCAATCAATTTATATACAACAATTCATATCTAAATTATTAGAATGCTGTCAAATTCATTCCCTTTCCATCAAATAATTTTTAAGCTTATCATTTATTTCTTTTGTTTGCTCTTACCTGTTCTAGACCTCTCTATTCTTTTCTTTTGTGTATAGATGTTGAGAGTGATATAATTTTGATAATCAAAATATTATTATTTTTGTTATATAAATAGTCAAATATGTTAGAATTTTAAAAAATAAAGTTCTTGCTACCATTACAAGTAATTAGGATTAATGTTGTATTTGTATTATATAATAAATATTAATTTGTAAGTACTTACATAAATTTTCAGTTATTAAAACAGTTATGGATGGATAGATTGCAATATTCTTAACTATTTTATTGGAATAATATACATACTTTGTCTTTTTCTTCTATAATCATTTTGCAATTTCTTAGTGAAGATAGGAGCTATAATATGTTTTCGGAATAATGTGCACCGGAGTTTCTATATTGTTCTGTAGAATATTGAACATTGCACTAATATATGTTAAATCATGTATATAAAATCTTGTCAAGTTTTTAGTATTTTTTACTATCTTCTCCTATATTTTCAAAATATATTAAAAAAATTTATTATATTTTAAAATACCCAAATCAATGTATAATAGTGTATTTTAAAGGTTTAGTAGATTGACAATAAAAAAAAACCTCAGTAATAGGGGTGGTTAAGGAGAAAAAGAAAAAGAATGAAGAAAGAAGAGTGCGAAAAGTGGGGAAGAAGAAAGAAGAGGAGGAACCGAAAACGGTGACGATGGCGGCATCGACAACAACGATGGATCTACCAAGATGGAGTAAAGGAGGTTTTGAAAGAAAAAAAATTAAAAGTGAAACCTAAAAGAAAAATGAAGAAAGAGGGAGGAGGAAGAAGATGAACTAGTGCACACTGTTTACCGGTAAATTTTTTGGCCAATAATTACTGACGATTTTACTAATGGACATATTTTTCATTGACCAACAAAACAAAATTTCCATTCGTAAAAATTTATTGACAAGAATTTTATTGGTGAATTTTTGGTCATCGGTAATCTGTCACAAATTTTGATTTACAGAGGGATTTTAAACATTACCAACGAATTTTGACTGTCGATAATATCAATTTTTCTTGTAGTGTTATAGGCATGGTAATAAGGAGGGGTGAGGCATGCAATGTTATCTCATTTATATTTTTAAAGTAAAAATTTATACACATCTCCTATTAGGACAAATGACTTTGATGTTAGAGATTTGATGAAGATATTGCACAAGTGTCTTGATGAAGATATGGAGGTTATGATAGATTGATGAAGACTTGACGAAGTAATGAAGACCTGAAGAAGTTGTGTGTTGATCAAAATTGATGTGTGTTTAATCTCGTTAAGACTTGGGGATCTTGAAGCTTAACATGAAGACAATTTGCATAGAATAAATGTCTTGTGTCAATAAGTGTCTTGTGTTTAGTAGTAGTCTTTTAGTTTGTTATATGGGTTTTTAATATGTTAATTGGTTGGCTTATATAGTTTTGTTATTAGCACATTCAAGCAGCTGAACTATCATTCAATTAGCTGGTTTCACTTAAGTCAAGTGAAATCAACAAATTGAATAGATAAATCAACTTGTTGAATATGCTAACAGGAAAACTATAAAGTTTAGTTTTTCAGAGAGATTAGTAACAATTATGATTTTTGAGCACGAAATCAATATGAATATATTGGAAATTTCTCTCTCTTTGAACTACACAGATTTGCAACTATTCGTGTGGTAATCTTTGATTCTTGGATCGTTTTGCTTGGTGTAAGAGACTTGGAGAAAGAGGATTGGTTGGCTAGGGAGAGCTATCACTAAGGTTTGGTCTTTCTTAAGTTTCTACGTGTTATCTGGTGTAATTCTAGATCTGCAAGTGGGAGTCTTATTGTGCTTTGTTTAGATTATTGTGACATTCAAGACTCTTCGTGTAGTTTTGTGTTTTCAAAAGTATAATCTTTTTAGATTTTGTAAGACTTGAAATAGTGCAAAATGAGGCTAAGGTTGCCATAACAAATTGGATATAACTCAGATTTGTGTAAACCAGTATAAAATTATGTGTGTATTTTTTAATATTCTTTTCCTTGCTTGTTCGTTATTAAAAACTTTCAAGAAAAATGTTTTCAACAATCTTTTTATAGTATTTTGATGTAATATGGAGTTGTAACCTTGCCTATGCTACTAATTGGAGTTGATCTTGATTAATTGCCCTGCTAGATTTTGAGTTATTATAAATTCTGTTTTCTGCATATTTTTTCTAGTTTTTCAATATGTTGAATTGTTGTTTAAATCTATTGAATCATACTGATCTATTTGTGTGACTCGATTAAATTAAACCAATCTGTTAACTCTATTTTCAACCGATTGAAAAATGTATGTTCTAGTAAAGATTGGTTATTGATTTGTTGGTCACTCTAATTCAAAGTAAAAGATTTTTATAAATTCGAATTGAACCTAATTTTCAGTAATAGCCAATTCAACCCATTCCCTCTTATTGACTAAGAAAGTATTTTAAAATTTGCAATTGGTATCAAGAATGGGTTCTTGAAATATATTCAAGTTTGATCCTAAAACATTGTTTTTTTAAATTGCTAAAAAAAATACCTTTTTGTAGAAGGTGCTTCTATTTATAGGTCTTCTATGTTTAGTGGTGTGAATTATCAATTTTGGAAAATTGGCATGAAAATTGCCATTGAATCAATTGAACAAGGAATTTGGAATGCAATCATGAATGAACCATTCATTCTTAAGCACACTATTAATGATAAGAAGGTTGACAAGCCTTGGAACCTCTGGATAGAAGATGAGAAGAAGAAAGCTCAATATGATTATGGAACTAAGAATAACCTAACATCTGCATTGAATATGGATGAGTTTTTCAGAGTTTCCCAATGCAATAATGCAAAAGATATGTGGGATGAACTTGAAATTACACATGAAGGAACCAATGATGTCACAAAGGCTAGGAAACATGCATTGATACAATAGTATGACTTGTTCAACATGCAATAAGGTGAATCCATAACTGAAGTCTAGAAAAGGTTTACACACATTGTCAACCATCTCATAAGATTGGGAAATGAATTTGACAAAGATGAGCTAAACATCAAGGTATTGAATTGTCTTGATAGAAGTTGGAAACCTAAAGTCAAGACCATCTCAGAATTAAGGGATTTGTCAACAATAACTATTGCTGCCTTGTTTGGAAAACTCAGAGAGCATGGGATTGAGATGAATAAGTTGAATGAACAAGAGAGTAGTGAGAAAAAGTTGAAGAACATAGCCTTGAAGTCTAGCATCAAGAAAGATGAAAATGAAGAGGATGTGGCTGAATCCAGTGAGAATGAAAATGAGAATCTACTTGTCAAGAAGTTTGGAAAGTATCTTAAGAGAAGAGGTAACAAAGGTAATCAAAGGAGGTACAATTCTAAACGTAATGATTCAAATAGTACTCATAATTTCACTTGTTATAACTGTGAAAAGTTAGGACATATAAAGATTGAATGTCCAAACATGAATCCAACAAAAGGGAAAGGCGTTGATAGGAAAAAGGAAAGCAAACCCAAGGAAAGATGTGCTTACATTGCTTGGGAAGATGGTAATGATTTAACAAGTAGCTCATCACAAGAACGAAGTGAAGAATCAAACTTATGTCTCATGGTTGGATGTGAGTTATCATCATCAAGTCAAGTAAGTTCTTTGTCATCAAAAGACAAGCATGACTATTACAAACTATTGCATGGATTTGAAGAATTGCATGATGAAACTAACAAAATTGTTGTCATAAATAATCGGCTAAGAGGTTTAAACAACTGACTAGAAAACATAGTAATAAGCCAGAAACTGAATTAATCAATTTAAAAGTTGATTCTAAAAACATGGGCATGATCTACAATAATTCAACCTGTTGTTAATGAAAATTAGTTGATTTCAAAACCTTGTGAAAATTGCTCTATTTTAGAAAATAAAGTCAAATATCTTATAAAAATATGTACAAGATTCACAAGAGAAAAAACAAATTTAGAAGTTGTTATTAACTCTCAAAATTGTCATTTTGGAAAGTCTATAATTGGTTACAATTCCTTTAAAGAAAAGAAATTCAAGAAGTTTGCAAATTTATTTTCCACTAGCAAATCAAGTGATATATCTTTGATTGCTTACAATTATTGTATGAGAAAAGGTCATGTTTCTAAGAACTTCAAAGAAGGAAAATATGATGTACCTAAGGAATATTTGAAATGGATCCCAAAAGGACCAAGAAAGGATTAACCATGTTGGACCCAACCTATCAAGGGTACGATGTAATGTAAATCTGTTTTGCAGGTCATAAAAAATGACACGAAAGGTTTGTGGTACCTAGATAGTAGGTGTTCAAGGCATATGACAGGTGTGAAACAAAATTTTCAAAGTTGAGCTTGAATGATGGAGGATTTGTGGCTTACCTTGTGTGTGGTTGAGTGATAACCCCTCGATTCCAAGCTCTACAAAGCCTGGGAACCACCACAAGTGCACACCTACAATGGGCCTGACGTCATTGGCATGTATATGGATAATTGAGTTAGTGTCAACTATTTATGGGTATATATGTTTTCTCGTATGTTAACCATGCTTAGTATTTAATATGTTTTAATTGTGTAGGATAACATTTTTGTACACTAGGTTACCCTTTTTGTGTTTTATATCTTCTTGTGTTGTTTTTGTGGTATCAATTAGAGTAGGGAAAGATCTTGGGGAGCTTTACTAGTGGTTAGTTTATATAGAGCTTGTTGGTTTAACTTGAGTGTATAAATGATATATTTTATCGTCCTATCTTTTGTAAGATTGTATTAATATACTTTATACACTGGATTAGCTGTTTTGAATACTACGATGAAGTATTCTATTTTATTAGTTTAAGCTACTAAAATGGGATGTTACAAAATGTGTCTTATAATTGATTTGGTACATCATATTGTACAAAGAAAAAAATGTATAATTAAGGGTATAATAAGTTAGAAATTACCTTGGAGATATGAAAAAACTATCCAAATATCAAACTAGTTGAACAATTGAAAGATAATGAAATTTTTTTGAACGAAACAAAAGTTAAGGATAAATGAAAATAAATATAAGTTTTTTTTTAAATTACCTTGTAAATCACTAGAAGAAAATCTATAAATAATGATCAATTTTAGTGATAAAAAATAATTAGTGACCATAGTGACCAATTATAAACTAAAATTTATTTGTGACTAAAAATATTATGAATAATTGGTAACTAAAATAGTTTCTATTATGAATTGGTCACTAAATTGGTCACTAACACTAGCTACCAAGGTTTTGGCTAACAAAGTAATTGGTCTCCAAATGACTAATTAAAGACTTATTTAGAGACCAATTCCTTTGGTAGTCAAATCCTTGGTAACTAATGTTATGACTAATTTAGAAACCAATTGATAAAAAAGAAACTATTTTAGTTACCAAGAGACCAATTATAATTTTTTTACTCATAATAAAAACTATTTTAGTTACCAATAATTTTTAGTTTATAAATTGGTATTCAAATTGGTTACTATAGTGACTAATTACTTTAGGTCATTATTTAAATATTTTCTTGCAGTGAATGAACAGTAGAAATTGAGAGAGTCAAACATTCTTGTTTGAAAAATAAAACAATAAATAAAATTACTAAAATGAGTAGAAATAATCAAAATTCAGACAAAAAAACTATTTGATTCACCTGAATTGATAATCACTAAACACAAAATAAGTCCATTATGTAAGTCAATTGACATCTAACTAGTAGATTTCATACATGAAAAATACGTAGTGACATTTTTGTAAATAAGTTGTCAAAATTTACATTTGATCTACAAGGGCCAAATGTAAAAATTGGTTTTTACGTCTAACCTAGGTCAGACGTAAATTTGTTTAAAAAACCCTAGTGCACTCTTTTTTCCTTCAATTTCTTCACCGTACTGTGAACAATAACCCTCGACTATGCTTATAAAAGCATTGCGTGCGTGATAGTCATTGTTTTGTGTCTAAAGGTTGTGCTTCGTGTCATTGTTGTATGCCTAAATGTTGTGTTTCGTGTCATTCTTGTGTGCCTAGAGGTTATGTTTTCTACCATCGAGGTTGATTTTTTTCATTTTCTCTCCTATTTTAGCTTAACCTATATGATCCTAATTTTGTAAAATTCGCTAAAAATAGGTATTAAATGATTTTTTACTCAATTTTTTTGTGGTATATGTATTCAAATGTAGAATGTTCACATATGACATATTGGTCACAAATTTGGAGTTGTCAAGATTTTGTGGTTAAAAATTCAAATGGTCATAACTTTTATTACGGACCTTGGATGGAGACGCTAAAAAATGAAAGTTGATGAAATGGGGTGAGGAATGCGGTGGCCAATGGATTGGGGTCTGAAATTTTAAATATTTCATCACTTACACGTTTTTTATTTTCTTAGTATTTCTCACCTATTTTTTTATACTTTATTTGAGATACCTATACTACTTAGAAAATTTTGAAAATTTTTGTGGTGCATTCATGTATTATATATTGATTTTTAATCTTTTTAGAAGACATAAATTTTGGCTTAAAATATATGAAAATGAGAAGACTGCAAATTTACGTTCGTTGCTTCGAGAATAGACATATACTTACTTATGTTATATATGCATCAAAAGTAAATTCACATCTAATACTTTGCCAAGCATAAAAAGTATAAAATATCATAATTAAAATTATTTTTATTAACTAATACTTCACTTGAACATAATTACACAAAAAAATATACATTACAAAAAGAAAATTTAAATAGTGACCAATTTCAGTAACAAATAATAATTATTAACTATAATAACCAATTTAGATACTAATTTACAAAACTAAAAAATTATTGGTTAGTAAAATAGTCACTACTATGAATAAAAAATTATAGTTGGACACTAGATTGATCTTTAAAATTAACTACCTAGATTTTGACTAGTTACTAAAAGTTAGTTACCTAAATTTTGACTACCAAAATAACTTAGTTTCTAAATTGGTCTCGTGACTAATTATAATTTTTTATTTATAATAATAACTATTTTAATAATTAATAATTTTTAATTTTATAAATTAGTATCTAAATTGACTAACGATTTTTGTTTTTAAGATTTGTTTCTAATTGAAGTTTTTTTTAATGATATATCTATTTTTTTTAATTTAAAAATTAATTGGAAAAAGTTTATTTTGTCATTAAAGTTTCACACAATATTTTCTCAGAGAAATAAAAAGGCAAGTTTTTGTTTTTGTTTTTTAAGACAAGTGGAAAGATCCATTTTTGGCTGTTTGTAGTAAGAAGGGGCTGAGTGACATCATATCTATCTATTCTTAACGCAATCCGTTCACACTTTACATGTTACTTAACTGTTTAACCGGTTACACACTGGTCTAACTGCCAAGTTCAATTAATCAATATTATAAGAAAAAAAAATTATGACTATTAATTCATATGAGTTTACTAATAACTATGGTTATACTGGTGGATCATCCACATGATATACAATGGATAATGCATTTCCATGTCATGCATGTATGATGTAGCATGTCATACTCCATGATCCATGAGTAGCCGACACATTTTTGTTGGAATCATAGTCACGGCTGAGTCAGAAATGGGAAGCGGGGACCACGTTCATGACCGTTCCTTCCTCTCAGAGTCTTAACTCAACAACTTCATCAGAGTCATCAAACTTAAATTTCGTATTTTCATACAACGAATGTTCTTGTTGGCAAAATTTCCTTTTCAACAACTATTGTTTTCTTCTTCATCACATTGCTAAAATTATAACTAGTTAACTACCAAAACCACGCTTTTTCTAACTAAAGAATATGTTTTCAAACTGGAATATATAGAACCCATTTACAAAGGAAAAAATTATAACTATTCATTTTCTAATTATAAATTGAAAAACTGATCATTTATATTGGTATTTGATACAAATGTAATGAAATTCTGAATTTAAGTAGAAAAAATTCTCACTAAAATCGTCTTAAAAATGTACGTCTATATATTTTTTCTGTTTACAGAATGATGCGTATTTATATCACAAAATGAAAACTGTAATTTACTGAACTCTGAATCTGAATGTAGTACAACTTGAAATCTGAATGCAGTACAATTCATGCCGCACTAAAATGATGTAACACTGCATTTTGAAATCTTTGTCAGATTTTATTTCTTTTGTAAACTAAAAACAAAAGTAATCATTGTCATTGGTAAATTTCCTTGTTTCCTTACGGTTGAAGGAGACTTAAAGTAGAGGAAAATGAAAAAAAAGAAAAAAAGTTGGAAAATGAGTTGAAAGAGAAATTATTTAACTAAAAAAATAAATAACTATTTTATTATTTTTATTATTAAATATTGATAATTATATTTAATAGTATTATAATTAAAGAAAAAATATAGCACCTTTCTAAAAGAGAAAAAAAGTATTAGAATGTTAATAACATGCAAATATGTTGTTTTCTATGTAAATGATACAATGATTCATATAAAAGAGTGATAAAATTGATAATGTTAAAGAGCATAATTGGCTATAATAGATGATTTAATAACTTTGTGTTAATTTGAACCAACCTTGTTTTAAACGAGTTACGATTTTTTATATTTCGTTAGATTATATAGTAGAACAACAAACAATTTTGATCCGCTTAAAAGAAGTAAATAAAACAAAATAAAATAAATAATCTTAAATAAGAAAGCTAAAAGTAAAATATTCTTAAAATTGGAGTTTTATCAATAAATTAATTTTAATTTTAATAATTTGATATATAAATTATACATACTTTACTTTTATTATAACTACTTTCATACATAATTTTATTATACATTCAATTACTTTTATATTAACTATTGAGAGTCTAATCTATTTACACCGTGAACAAAATTATCTAAAAAAAATCCAAATGAATTCATGCTACAATTTTCTTGACTTGATCTCGTCTATTTTTGTTAACTCTTTTATATTAGCCATCTAGAAAACCTCCTTTTAATAATTATACTAATTAGAATTAAACCATAGTCAAATCGATTCCATTGGACATTCGTGAATCTTATACAAATGTAAAATAGAAACTAGTTTTAGGTGTGGTATCTCACGTATTTGTTTCCAGTAAATAGAAGTCTTCAATAATAGGTACATTTGAAACTGTTATTAGGTGAATTGAAGGAATATATATGTCAAAGATTGTTTTTCTTTGTTCCAAAAATTCCATTGAAATAATATTAACTCAGTTAACGCATATAAGATATTATTCATTTTAAACTTAAGAATTTTATTATAAATTTGGTTTTAAAAATATCATAAAATTTAAAATACTGTATTTTTTTAAATATACTTTGACTTTAAAATTATATGATATTATTGGATATATGATAACAATGATATTAATGCAAGAAATATATCAAATTACTTATTTTTTTCACTAGAGGTTCTGGAACAAAGATAAAGGAGTCATGGAAATGTTTGTATTAGAATTACGTACGATGAAATCGTACGATCAAATATTTTGTAATATTTAAATGGCAAGTTTGAAAACCATGGTAGCTGCCGTGGGTTTTGAAATCTACATTTACAATTATACTAAACGATAAGTAAAATTATTTACAAAAGATAGTACATATGAAAATAAACAATACCTAAAAGACAACGATTTCTTAAAACCAGCCATTGAATACAACAATATGTTGAAAATATAGGTCACGATAATATATAGTAAGTTACATAAAAATTAGTTTCATATTTTGTTGCTTTCGAATTTGTTATCCATCTCAAAAGACATGTTTGAATTATAAAAATTTATAATCCAGAAAGCAATAATAATAAAATGTAACATATGATCGACAATTGTAATGGTTCAATCCACGTAGATTATAATTCGAACATTGTTACTAAGTGGTCGGAACATAATATGCATGCGACTTGAGTAACTTTACACGTTCACAATTGAAGTAAGTGGTGAGCGCAATTTAAAAAGAGTGTAGCAGAACGTGAAAGTGATGAAGCCAGAAATGGAAGCTGCGATGTTAACAAAACTATATATAATTATTTGTTTTGCACAATTTATAACTTTATTATCCATGTTATTAAATATTTTTGGATTATAAATATTAGGGCCATGATTAAGAGGATAATCTTGGACGAAGCTTCCAATTAGAGAATAATAATGAATCTTAAATTAAAAAGATTAGTGAAGGTGTGGGTTGGTTTGGTGTGATGACCTTATCATAAAATCCAAATACGAAAATACGAATCACGAATGTAGTAACTAGCTAGGGTTCTAGATGATTCTTGTTGTTTCTTGAACTCTTGCTAAAAAATGTTACGTGTGCTGACGTGGAGGCAACTGCATCAATAGTTTACATGACTCAGCCAACCCACCAAAGCCACATGACAGAAAAGACCTAAACGTGCTCACGAACCAATACACTTTGTACTGTTAGTATTTTATGGAGCAGGCGCGTAGATATTTTTCAATTATTTTACATTTTTTTTAAGCATGATAATCCCTTGAAAAAGTTCTCATTTTCGAAAGTTATTTATCGTGAAAAAGAAAATAATTTACACTGTAAAAATTATGTTGGTTAACATGAAATCTATGAAAGGAAATACGGAGATGTTGTGGTAATTTTGAAAATATTTTATATCCGGTATTTGTATAAATGATGTATTATAGTGATATTATATAATTATATAACCACAGTGATGTGTAGGTTTGAAATTACATCGGTTACATGTGTAAGTGATGTTGTATTTCATTGATTAAAATAAAATTTGATATTATATTAAGATATATATTTTGTTGCAATTTGAAAGAATTGATGTATTTTTCTACTTTCTCCAACTCTCTCATTGCCTCCAACATCATAAAGCACCAGGCCACCTCCCTAAAATGCCTTTAAACACTAGGTTGTCCTCAGAGTAAGTGACGACCCTCCAATCATGTCACTATGTTTGTCACTCACATCACTCACATATCCTTATTGATAAAATAAATAAATAAATAAACTATTGCACATATCCTTACACCACTATTTCTATCACTTCAGTCATCACCTTTGTCACTTGCACCACCATGTCTTATATCTTCTTCTTGCATTTGCTTTTGTAAAAACATAATGTAAAATTTTTCAAATAAATTGTGTAATATAGAGAATTAAAATAAGATCTTAAATTATGTGATTTCATATGTATTAAAGGGAGAGTATGCGTACATTTTTTTCATGTGAAATTATTCTTTTTTTTCTTTATGATAATTCACTATTAAAAAAAATGCAATTTAGCCACTCATATTAGCCACCGAAATAATTTATTAATATACGATCTATTTTTTTTTAATGGATGTAAATAGAGATGTTAATGAGACAGGTAGGGTACGAATTGTAGCTTCCTATATTCTACCCGTTGGATGAATACATGTCTCGTATCTGTATCCATATATGTGCGGGTATCTATTATGCGGGCAGGTACCCGCATATTTTTTTAAAGAAAATGATATAGTAACAACAAACAATTGACAACTTCTCTCACTACTTGACGTGACAAAGTTTTTTATTTTAATCTTTTTACACAATTTCCACGTTGACCATGTTTTTGAGTGGGTGAAGAGCAAAGAGAGAAAACGCGAGAAAATGCGAGAACAAGAAAACGCGAGAAAGAAATGGAGAACGAGAGAAAACTGCCTGGTTGATTCGTGGCAGAAGTGGAAAGGAGTGGGAGAGAGAAAAGTAGAGCTCGTGAGAGAAGTGGAGAGCAATGTCTTCTTCCTCCATCCCCCAAGTTTTTTCCAGTTCCCAGGTGTTTGTTACCGAAGTGGTTGTTGATTTCCCCGTTGGTGCACAAAAAATATTGGGTTTACCCACTGCAAGAAAGTCCTGGCATTCTGTGTTGTTTGTGCAGATTTGGTGGAAAGGAGACATTTTTGTTTCCCTTTTTGGAGAATATTTGATAAAGTTTGGATTTTTGGTACAGTGTTGTTGAACAGTGGAAGAGGAAGGTCTGGTGTAGAAAATGATCACTCTAAAATGAAATCTGAAGGATTGGTCTTTTTCGTTCTATTATGGCTGTACATTGATGAAGAGGTAAGCAAAGTCATTGTTGAACCCAACCCATTGCGGGATAGTGGGCTAAGGTAAACAAACTTAACATAATATACAATTTTTTTTTTGTTATTGGAAGTGATTTATTGGGATATTGATTAGCAAGGTTGATTTGTTATAGGAAGTAAGATTGGTTTGCAACGCATTGGTTTGAATGTATGTAAGGTGGGAATGAAAATATATGATAACCTGTTAGTATTTAAGTGCTAAGCCATGGTATTATTTTTGCACGCACGATGTCCTGTTTGCACTAATGAGTTGGGATTGAATATGTATAATGTTCGCACATCAGAGTTGGTAATGACTTTATTACTTCATCATATATCACTTTCATTGGTTTGAGTTTAGGTAGGTTGGGAAAAAAAATATTTGGTAACCTCTTAGTTGTTAAGTGCTAAGCCAGAGTATTTTATTTGTACATATGATGCCCAGTTTAGTTGACTTGGGGATGGGTGATATGGATTGTGAATTTTTAATGAGTTGACATTTTATATATATAGTGTTTGCACATCAGAGTTGTTAATCACTTTATTACTTTCATTGGTTTGAATATGTGTAAGGTGGGAATAAAAATATTTGCTAAGCTATTATTTTGTAAGTGCTCAGCCAAGGTTTTATTTTTTTCACATATCATGTCTTGTTTGCTTGCAGTTGGAGATGGGTGATATGGAATATGAATAGTTAATGAGTGGGGATTATACATGTATAGTGTTTGCACATCACAATTATTAATCGTTTTATCACAACACCATGTATTACTTTCATTGGTTTCAATTTAAGTAAGGTGGCAAAAAATGATTTCCTAACCCCTTAGTTTTTAAGTGCTAAGCCAAGGTATTATTTTTCCATATATGACAGGATGTAACATCAATTGTTTACATAAGCGATACTGTAATGGCTGATTATAGTGACAGTAGTAAATGCGGTGGCGAGAAGAAGCATGAGGTGAAGGTGTGATATTAAATTCTTTTTATTATTAATTAATTTATAGATGAACATTTTATAAGTTTTGTTCATCAATATGTGTAGACTTTTAGGCATTGTTGTTGGAAAAAGTACATTGCTTCCTTAAATAATAATTTAAGTGCAAAACAAAGGTTCGTGATTGAAGGGACACCATTTGGATGGTTCACCATCTTGAAACGAAGTGTAAAGTTTAGTAGGAAACTTCTTACTTCGTTAATTAGTTTGTGGGTTGAAAGGAGGGGTGGATATTTAATAAGTAACAAAGTTGTTCGTTTATCTTTATTAGATGTTTATTTGGGATTAGGTTTAAGGGTTCATGGTGAGAGTATTAACTTATATGAGGTTTGTGTGAGAGCGAGTGTAAGAAATTATTGAATAACAAAAGTGTTGATGTTCACATGTTATATGATTTTCTAGTAACATGTAGGGACGAGGTTACCTTGGAGGATTATTGTAGGCTATATATTTTATTGGGAATATCATAGTTCCTTTGTGCAAGTCGTAAGGAAATAATTTTCCCATTTTATTTATCATTGTGGATGACCTTAGTAGTCTTGGGATATACAATTGGTGTGGACTTGTTTATGAATACTTAGTTGGGAGCATATGCAAAGCATCCATGTTCTTAATGAAGAAAGGAAAGAAGAGACACTTCCACATTCTTGGTTGTGTGTACTTGTTACAGGTAATTCGTAATGAATTTGTTTGAATGAAATTTGTTTTGTTTGAAATAGGAACAAATGTATTAAGTTAAATTTTTTTTGTTGATTTTTTTAGTTATGGTATTTTGAGCACTTCTTAATTCCAAAATGTAATATTGGAAAATCAAGCACAAAGTTCCCCCGAGTATTGCAATGGATGGATATGAAAGTGGTTGAGGACAAAATTAGTAGTGCTTTGATTAAAAACAAGGTATGAAAGTGGATTTTTTTTCTAGTAGTTAGTTGTAGTTATTGATTTTAATTTTTCAAGTCGCTTTTTGGGGTAATGTTTCAAGTTCTCATGGATGTAGGTGTATCAAACTTTGAGCTTTCTCATCCTTTTGTGAAGGAAGCTTTTGATAAATATGGTACAAGATTTCAGGACGACGAGGAAGACGAAGAACACTTAAGTATAGAACTAGATAAACAAGAAGTAGAGATTTTGGAATTACGGAAGGCAATGACATATTTTAAAGCAATAATGAATGATATGTGGAATAACGATTTCAAACAACAGGTTCCACCATAACCATATGAATACGGCAGAGACAAAGACTTTGATGAATACGTGCAGTAGAAGAGCTACGAATTTGTTGAAAGCCCTCCTCAGCAGCAACAGGGGCAAGAGGATGGTGGGCAACTTGACAGGGAGGAAGCTTAAAGCAATAATTTGTACTACCGATTGAAGGAAGAACCCAAGAAGTGTTTCAAAAGTCAAGCGATACGAACTCCGTTTATGACTTACGCGAGGAGGAAACGGGTTACTTAGAAGTTGTTGCATCTTTGTACTGATGTTAGAATTTAATTTCATTTTATGTAAACAGTGCGATACATTTGTGCTTCCCTTTTTTATTTAAGCTGTGGATTAATTGTGAAGTTATAAAATTGATGTTTGGAACACCAATTTTGTTATTATTGTTGATTGCTTAATCCCACTTACTATTTTATTGTTATTTTTGTATTTTATTGAAGTAAGTTCAATGGATTGGAATGATTTAGTTTGATTCCTGTTTTCTGTTGGAGTGCGCACTTTATAAATGGTGCCTAGCATAAAGGGTTAAATTCAGCAAAGAAAGGTTGACAATGAGTAATGTTAAATTCCATTGTCATGTATTTGCTAAGCCATGGGTTCATAAGGGCTAAGCAATGAGTTCAGTGGTGCTAACCCATGTCAAATGTTTTGTACAGAACTTGTGGCGTAATTCACTTTGTTTAGAATATAGCAAATATTTATAATATATCAAATAAGTGAAGTAATTGCAAGTAGTCATAATTTGTGCAGGAATAATTGAATTTGTGTTATGTACTGTTAAATTCTAATGTATAATTTATGTGCTAACCCGTGGCTTCATAAGTGCTAAGTAGTAGTAGTAGTTAGTTTTCACTTATGTTGATTTTGGGAGGAGGCCTTAAATTTGCAGTGTATACTTTATTCGCTAATCCATGTCTACATAAGTGCGAACTTGTATGATTTTTTTTTCATTCATATCCATATTCGAGTTAAAATAATAAAGGACAAAAAGTAACCTTTGGCATTTTATTTTAAATTGTTTGACGTGGCAATGGTGAAATACAAATTTATTTTTTTGAGCAAGGTGGACTTTTGTTTTATTTACCAGTGTTTGGTTGGTGGGAATTAATTGCGAACCTATGCATAAGTAAGTGCTAAGCTGGTTTAAAATGTTAGTGAAATTTGCACTCTTGTAGACAAATAGTATCCCATGAATTTCAATGAGTAAGAGAAGATTAATTTGAATTTTCAATTTCAACATTTCATTATTGACTCGTCAAGATTCAAATTTAAAGAATTTATCAACAATGCAAGACTTGTGTACATGTTTGGCAACAACAAAAAAGTCTAAAGTTTACTACTTATTGATAGATTACTTCGTCTTAGCATGACTCTTCTAGTTTCTACAGTTACAATTGAAAGATCTTTTTCTACAATAAAAATAATCAAGAATAGGTTTAGAAATAAGATGGAGGCTGAATTTTTAACAAACACTATGATAATCTATATTGAAAGAGATATTGTAACAAGTTTAAGTTCTGATTCAATTATTGCAGATTTTAAGTCATTGAAAGAGCATAGAGGAACGCTATGATTAAAGGTTGATAATAAATTTTATGTTACACTTTCATATGTATTATTGTCATATTTTTTGGATTCTATTATCATGTGTGTTTGTTTTGAATAGAGAAAATGATGAGGGGAGGTAAAAACCTTTTTCAAAATAAGACACGTATTCGATATATCGATACATTTATTTTCAAAATAATAGGATACGATATGTGATGGATACATGATATATGAACATTGAAAATTTTACAATAATTCTTACAAACATAATAAATATATGATATTTAATGTGTGAATCCAAATTTCCTAATTGGAGACCAATTATTTTGGTAGCCAGAACCTGATAGCTAATGTTAATGACCAATTTAAAAATCAATTCATAATTTAAACTATTTTAATTATCAATTTAGAGACAATTATAATTTTTTTGAACTATTGTAGTTGTCAAATTGGTCACTATATAGTGACTAATTATTTTTTATCACTAAAATTGGTCATTATTCAAAGATTTTATTGTAGTGTACTATAACTTTGTAACTTAGATACTTCATTGATAATTATCGGTAAAGTATCCTAAAGTATCATACACGATACGTGTCGAACACAGATACATGACCCATGTTGGTTTAATAATTATAAATCACATTTAAGATTTTGTATGACGATAATTGTTTTAGGTAGGGATGTCAAAAATATTCGTACCTGCGGGTATTTGTGGATAAAACCCGCAATAGTTAGGAAACAAATATTAAAAATGGATACCCGCTACTTGTGGGTACGGGTATTTTTGATACCCGCATGTTAATGGGGCGGGTACGGGTATTATAGTATCTATACCCGTGGATACCCGTACCCGCTTAACTTTAATTCACAAAAATACCCTCCTATATATATTAGTAAAAAAACATTCTGACATAATTTTTTCTAAGTTGCACATCTTGTCTTCTCTTCATTCTTCCAGCTTCAAGTATTGGTACGTTATATTCTTCCAAGTACACCTGTTGACATTCTTCTCTTGGGCACATACATCAAACTCTATATAGACAGTAACATTTATAGTATGCTTGTTGTCAAATGATGGAATCAAAATAAGAATATTTGACATGTGACAATTAAGGTTTATTATCTGATTATTTTTCAGGATTCAATCGGAGAAAGTGAGCTTGTTGATCAAAGCACTAATTAAATAATTTTCATGGTGTTGAACGTCATTTTATATTTATTTTTATAATTTTTTGAACTTGTATGAACTTGAGTTTGTTTGAACTTTATTTAAAATTTATGACAATGATGTATTTTATTTTATTTGAATTTATGCTTAAATATTTTTTTTTTAAATAATTTTGTAAATACCTACAGGTACCGTGGATATCCGTGGATATGAAAAAAATAAGCGAGTACTTGCATAACGGATATCCAACAAATATGAATACGGGTATGAGACGGATATTTATCCTGTCCCGACCCGTTGACATTCCTAATTTTAGGGTTTAGGATTTTACATGAAACTTGAAGTATTTTTTTAATGGAAATGACTTGAACCATGTTCTCTTTTTGACTCTTTCCCTGTACCACAATAAATACTTATTTTAAAAAGATTATAATAAGTCTTAATTTAAATTTAATATAATAAAATAGTAACAGTAACAATAAACTATACTATTATTTATATTTATTTGATGAGTTGATATCTCTTTGAATAATTTAAGATGTGACTCTTTTAACCAGGTAATTTTCATAAAGTATAGATAAAATTTCTTCCTTAGAAAATGTGATAAGATTTAAACCTAACAGAAGTTATACATTCCTTTTGGATATTTTCAAAACTAACCTACAATTGTCATGTTATGGTAAATGCGGTTAGCTATATGCTGGATTCACACAAGGTGAAAACAATTTACCTAAGAAAAATTGTGTCTGAAACGTGTTTTAGTATAAGAGTGGGACCGAGGAGGGAATAAAATGAGACAGCAACGTTGTACTATTGTATTGTATGGTCCGTATAGAATTGGAATGCAGTAATGATTATGCTTCGTGGAACTTTCACAGTTACGCCTTTTTCCCAAATATCAAAGCGTTTTACACATAAAGACTAAGTCATCATTGAAATGGGAAAAAATCTCTTTCGTCTTTTAGAGGTGTCAAATTTTGTCATAATGCTTACAAATTTGTCATCTCTTCTTTTCAAAGTTGTTCATTAATTAATCTCTTACTTTTTCCCTTCTTAAGTTCAATTATGTCACGTAAGTGGAGCATTATCCATGTGTAATTCACCTTAATCTCTAATCAATCAACGACTAAAACTTGTAATGCACCAAATTTAGGTCATAAAAATCAAAGCATTTTAAAGCCTTGACAATGGCTAATGTGGTTGTAATTATCGTTTATTAACCAATTTTAATTAATTACGTTGATCGTTTCTCATTTCGCCTCCACTCATTCTGCTATCAACTTTTTATTGCTTAATATACGTAATTATTCGTGGAGAAATACCAAAAATATCTACGTCTAGAAGAGATTTATATAAGAATAAAATATTATATCTAATTCAACTCTAAAAGTTAATAGATTTAATTTTTTTTTTTGTTGTGTATTGTTTTTTCCACTTAATATGAATAGTGGAATCTAAATTTGAGAACTCAAAATAATTTAATCAAACCAACTTTAGTTTTAATTCTAATTTTTATACAAAATCACTAGAGGCAAGTATCCATATTTTGTAAGATATTGTGTACGAGTTTCTTTTTCAATGCACTACCATCACCTTACATGTAAATAAAAAAATTAAAAAATAACTGAACATTTTTTAATCACTAATCATAATCATATATTTCTGCTATTGAAAGAAGAAATATCATAAACAGTAAATCCAACAATGAGGTTCAGAGTTGAGCTTCTCTACCCTTAATAAGATCCACATCAAATATGAAAATTTAAAATTAATCTTAAATGCCTAACACGATAACAATATGGTAACAATATTGTAACAATATAAAAGCCTAATAGACCAATAGTACCTTATTCCTTCTACAAAACTTACTTCTTCCTTTGTTTCGCATAATAATGATAAATTATTATTTTTTGGAATAATATTACGATTGATCTATAATTAATTAGTGATTAATTTAAATACTAATTTCTTCTATGATCAAAATTTTGATAGCTAATATTAGATATCAATTAGAGTCAAATTCATAAATCAATTATAATTTTTTATTCTTAATAGACACTATTGTAAATAGTGATTTGAATGTCTCTTGGAGGACGATGTGCAGATCTGTTGATCGTCGAGGTTCTCATAAATCATATGAGGATTCAGATTCCCGAAAATACCTGAGATTGGACTTCGGATATAGGATGATTGTTTGGTCAAATATCGGACTATGGGCAATGTTATTTGTGGATGTCATGTCGAAGACCATGTTTTATGAAACTACCATGAAAGCCTATATATTCGTGCTTCCTAAAGAGAGGCCACAAATTGTGGGGCGGTTTTCATCACTCAGTGAGTCACGTATGTTAGTTTTGAAATGGTGATTTAATCCAAGAAAGGAAGGAGGTTGAATTAGCTATTTGTAACTTTTTCGAAAGCTTAAACTCTTTTCAATTAAATCAACTAGACTGGAAAGTTAGGATGTAAAAACAACATACCAATACACTTTCAATCGGTTAAAAAATAAAACAGCAGACTAATTTGTTCTTGACCTATGAAACAATCGATTAAAAAGAAAAATCAATCGGCTAAATACTGGGAATTTATGCAGAATACAAAATTCGCAAATTTAACTCAAACAACAATCTTTTACATACAAGACTTGTTCCAATCAATGTTTTTAACTATTATACAACCTCAGATTACATAAGAATGCATTAAAACATAGCAAAGAGTGGATTACTTGATTTTCTTGAGATTTTAAAGTGATTCAAAGTTAGTGAGAAGAGAGAAAGAGAATTGCACAGCTATTTTTATACTGGTCTACTAGCAATTTTATATAGCAAGAAACCAATTAACCCTCTCTATTTGGTTGAATCAACTTGTTGTCCAGCTTCATCTGCATCCATAAGGCAGTTTGTAGCAATTGGAGTGATAGCCTCTTTGCAATCCTCCATTTTGAACTTTTTTAGTAAGTCAAAACAATATTTTGACTGGCTTAAAAATGTCCTATGCTTGAGTTGCTTCCCTTGCAGACCTAGGAAGTAGGTTAGCTCACCCATCATAGACATCTCAAATTCTCCCTGCATAGCTGCAATAAACTCTTCACACATGAAGTTATTATTTGATCCAAAGATTATATCATCTACATATACTTGAACAAGTATTACATCACTTGCATGTTTTCTAATGAAAAGTGTTTTATCAACTGAACCTCTAGCATATCCTTTGATAAAAGAAAGTTGCTTAACCTTTCATACCACTGTCGTGGTGCTTGTTTTAAACCATATAAAGCCTTTTTCAATTTGAAAACATGATTAGGATAGAGGTGATCTTCAAAGCCAGGGGGTTGTGATACATACACTTCTTCATTTAAGAAACCATTCAAGAATGCACTTTTCACATCCATTTGAGAAAGTTTGAAATTACACATGCATGC
>Ga0099823_1000978_pt1 | contig 21934 bp, 5 predicted proteins | sample CowpearedBW_FD_76831 | JGI IMG/M metagenome (GOLD analysis project Ga0099823, IMG submission 76831) | Root nodule microbial communities of legume samples collected from California, USA - Cow pea red BW | ecosystem: Host-associated > Plants > Roots > Nodule | place: USA: California | collected...
GCTAATTGTCATCATTTTGTGGGCTATTACTTGCCCACTATATGTTTGTCCCACCGTGTTTCTTTTATTTTCCGTTTGGGACCAGATTCAATTAGGCTATGTTATAGACTTATAGTGTATAGTTTCTTCTGACATTTCCTTTCCATAGTTTTAACGTTCACTTTCATAAGTTTCTTTAATTTTGAAATGCACATGTCTAAATATAATTTTCTTATTTTTAATTACAAATCAAATCAAAAATAGATTTGTATTTAAGTTTGTTTGATCTGAAATATAATTTTTATATTTAAAATTGTGCATTTCAAAATTACTTATCTTATGTATGTTCTAGGGGTACAAAATTTAAATTCTAAATTAATTAAGAATTTACTCAGATGCAGAAAGAAATTTATGGAAATGCGTGCCCCTTTTTTCCCTTCAAAGTCCAAATAGGGCCCGACAAATTATCCACGCCCAGACTTCTAAAACTGAGCAGGGTGCTTCTCCTGCAGCCCACGTTTTTCTTTATGCACCTCCAAATTTTTTCTTTTTTCTATGTTACCCTCTTAACAATAACAAACTGGATAACATAATTTAGGAAAAGTTACTACATCAAAACACCCGGGAGATGCGGGTTAATTGTTTTGAGAGATTTAGTTGTAAGGTCTTAAAATCTTTGTGTCGAATTTTCAAATCTGGTATACACTCACAAAAATCGAATTTCATAATTGAATGCTTAAAAAAATTTTGCCGCTTCGTTGTTGATATGTTATGCACCACCATGATCAATGTCACCAAAGAGTTCAAATTCCCTTCACTTGTCCTTTTCACTTCTGCTATTGCTTTTATTGGTTTGATGCTTTATTTCCACACACTAAAGGAAGAGGGAAACACCGAGTGGGTCATGCCTAGTTATGCGAAGCCACTCCCAACACAGAATTTTCCTACCATATCGCTAAGGAATCAGTGGGGGAAGTTTTCACTGGCCTACGAGAGGGGCCTAAAGATAGTCGATGGCTTCATAATAAATTTATATGTTCATCGAATTTTGAAATTATTTTATTTACCAGATTTTAAAACCTGATTATGGGTAATTTTTTTTCAATGGATTTCGAAATCCAGTTAAATGTTATTAAACGTCGGATGTGAAATTTATTTTTTGTGAGTGTTCATTAGATTTGGAAACTTATTTCGAAATTTGACAACTACACCCCTCAAGAAAATTAACTTAATTTTTTGCTTTGGTTCACATCACATTTTCCAAATAATTTTATACGATTAGATTTTCTGGATTATGTTATCCGGCTTTTTATTATAAAGAGGGTAAAATGGGGAAAAATGGAAACGTTTGGAGTTACAAAAAGAAAAACATGGGTGTGCCCAACTAAACATAAAAATATATTCTTTTTTTTTCTTTCTTCCTACACCTCCAAAAATTTCTTTTGCACCTCTAAAAATTTTAAAAATACTCTCTGACTATTTGAACAAAACCCACATAGATCATACTACAAAGTTGTTTTCGGATGTCTATTTCTGATCAAAGATTCTTTTGAAAATTGACATCCGGTTAAAATTTTTTACTTTTAGATAAAAAATATATATATATATTGAAAATCGATTTTCTGCAATATATTTTTACTTTTGAAAATTGATATCTGAAAATAATTTTGGGGTGTAATATCCGTTACTCTACTTAAATAATCTAATGATATTTTTGGGATTTAAAAAGGTTTTAAAGGGAAGAAATTTTGGAAATGCAGGAAGAAAACGCTTTCTTTATGGTTCAGAGATCCAAATCCGGCTGTAAGTTTAGTTTTGGGTTTACTAAGTTCGGCCTAGCTCCACAATAGGGAAAAAGATTGGCTAAAACTTCTTGCACTCCATCAAATTTCATCCCTCACCCGTAAAAACACTTTCCAATTCTTTTTATAATAAAAGAAGGAAGTGATTAATTTCTAGAAAAAAAAAAATCGTATTCCAAAAAATAAATTTCAAAAGTGATAAGATCTAAGAAAAAGTTGATAGGGTGCAGGAAGTAATTGAAAAAAGATTTTACACTGAGTGGGCTGACTTAAAAGACAATACTGCAATACATTATTGTAGGATACATTTGGAATTTAAATATCGGGAGAAATGAAAAAGGAAAGGAAGATGCAATATTTAAATTTTCAAGAATAACACTAAATTAAATTTATGCTAATCTATTATGTTTATAATATTTTAGGGGGAAAAATGTAGTTTAGGAAAAAAGTCCACTGTTCAAATCTTTTACAAAGATTTCTTATTTGATAAAACATATTTTATAATCAACGAAATGAATACTCGATACAAAAAATAATATTTTTATTTTTAACTGTTTTTCTATCATTCAATTTGAAATTTATTTAGCCAGCTTCTTTAGCAATCCTACTCCCATTCTTCTAATCCAAAACCCAACACTCAATGTTTTTGAGAGTGGAGTTTAGTCTTTTAAGGGGGAAAGAAAAAAAAATTTTCAATTTTTAGATTACACTAAAATTTATGTATTTAATTTATGTATTTAAAGTTTTTAAGACACTAAGTTTATATTAATCTATCATTCTAATATTTATTTTAAAAATTATCAAATTCAATAAATGTCCTTTAGAACAAAAAGTTATCCTCCCTTCCCTTTTTTTCTTCAAAATACAATTCGCAAACATATTATGGGAGTTTCATAAGTTTCTTAAAAAAAAACCTTTGAACAAAAAATTATTTTTAAAACTCGTAATTTATAAAATTTACATTATTACTATAATATAAAAATATTTTATAATTATAAAAATTGGCTTTCCTATATAAAGTAACTAACAGGAATTAAAGTCATACATAAATGTTAGATATATATATATATATATATATATATATATATATATATATATATATATATATACACTTCCTTTATTGTAATTATTTGATAAATTTCACTTTTTTTGTAAAGATAGAGACATGATCTAATAAATCTTGAATACATTTCACTTGGCACTAAAATATGTGTTATATATAAAATGTGTAGGAAAAAACTTATTTTAACACATCAAAAGATGTTAGTAATAAATTCTCTGATATATATACTCTTACGAATATATATGTTTTTCTTTATTTTTTGTTCCTTCTTATTTCTTTTTATCAAGCTATTAAAGTCCATTTTTTCAGAACAAAATATCATTGATAATCCAAACTCCAAGGCAATTGATAATCCAAAATATCACAGCACTCCACTATCGTACTTAAATGCCAGGCTGGGATGACCAAGAAATGTGTACCCCATTTCTTTTTTGTTGGTCCATGGCAAGTATATAATTGAGTTAAGTGTTGTTTCTAATGTCTACTTCTGTTTGTGTGATACACTCAAAAAGTGACCTTAATCCTTTAACTAGGGTTTCAACATATCTGGATAAGGCAACTCAACGAAATAACCAAAAATAAATTGTTTTGTTTAGAGTGGTGATAGGTTTGATTGGGTCAATAAATCTAATGTTGATCGCGTCAATAATTAGATTTGGTTTAAAGAATTTTTAGTTTTACACTTTGAAATTATAAGATTAAAGGGTTTGTTAATAATTAGATTTGGTTTAAAGAATTTTTAGTCTTACACTTTAAGATTATAAGATTAAAGAATTTGTGTAGTGTTAGATTTAATGTTGATTAGTTCAATAAACCTAATGTCGAAGGGTATGATTGATAAAATGTCAGCTTGATTGATAATTAGCTTGATAAGTCCAATACTGATTTAGAAATTGAAAAAATGTTGATCGGATCGATAGGAGCAATACAGATATAGATATAGAGATGGAAAAAATGTTATTTCATTTGATAAGTTTATCCTGAGATAGAAAAAATGTCGATTGAACCCATAGGTATAATACAAATCCAATAAGAAAAATGTTGATGGGATAATATAATGAATGTTTATATATTTAAAAGGGATTACAAATAGAGGGTCCAATAATAAATAAGAAACATTAAAAAAAAAATTATTTGAATACATGAGAAACTTAAAATCTTGGAGTGATAGGAATTTTGGAGGTACGAGAAAAAATAAAATAAAATGGTACTTTAAGAGATGAAAAATAAGACATATATCACTTTTAAATGGTCATAGCTAATTGGTAATAGTACTTGTTGGCAGAACAGTTAGCATGGAAAAATATGTAGATTACCTCAGAGTCTCAGTTTCACAACCACCACAAATGTATTGTTTTCGTTAGTATTAGTAATCCACACATTTTTAGCATATTTTTTACTTCAAAAGAAATATTAGAAATTAATATAATTTAGAATATATTGTTTCATTTCTTCTTTGTTTGCAACAGGTTCTCTCAAGAGGTTTTTCCTTCTGGTTGGAGAGGGTATAATTCCCTTTATTTAACAGGGGATAAAGTTTTATTTCAAGACAAGAATATAAAATAGGTCTGTACATTATTGTTTTCGATCCAAGCATAAAGAAGTTTCTAAGAAGAAACTTACGTTGTAGTTTTCCCTTAAAAAATTGAATAACCTCAAAGGTTGAATATTTGGACATTCCAGTCGTCAATATCGTTCAGTATATAACAGCTGGACGCATATAATATATCAAATTAAAGTTTGAGTTTTTTCCAAAGATACTACTGAATCATGTCTAAGTTTAATTAGGCAAGATAATGAACAATCAGTGATATATTGATTTTGAAGTAAATAAAGTAAAAACTCATGGATATAACATGTCTAAATTACATGTTATACTGTAAAAATAAATTAGAAAAATGTAATTAAAATATTAATATATTAATTTTGAATAGATTAGTTTTTATTAATTGGTTTTATATATTTTTTTCTTTATGTATTGTTATTGAACATTATTTAAATAGATTATTTGAATTTTGTTTAAAATTTATGAATGTTATGTATTGTATTTGATTTGAATTTATGGTCAAAATATGTTAATTATTTTGTTTGTAAATACTCACGGGTATCCGTGAATATTAAAAGAATATGTGAATACATGCATAATGAATACTCGTACAACTATAAAAACAAATGAAGAACCAATATTTATCTCATGGTTAAGGTATAGTGAACATTCGCTTAAGTCCACATTTTGATCTTGAGAGTTTGATGCAGACTTAATTGGAAAACATTCTTATGAAATTTATAAAGTCACATTTAATATGGAGTATTAGAGATCATATAATTACAATATAGAATATTATGAGTGTTGAGAATTTATAGGGATGATAAAATATATGAGAGATATAAGATATATGATAAATGTAAGAGATATCTTATACTAGAGAAACTTGTTGTTTTATTTTATTCATATTATATATATAACAAAATGTATAAACTATAAAGTCAGATGACTTTACGTGATTTTTTTCTAAAAATAAAATGACAAAATTATTGATCGAATAATTTTTCTTTTCCAAATAAATATTAATTTAGATGAATGTTTATGCTAGAAAAGAGACTATTCCTACCCTACTTATTGATATCCTTCACGAAAAAGTATAAATATTCATGAGTTATTAGAAGAAAGAGCGAATATTAATCCACATATAACATTAATTGCTCAAAAATATAAATGTTATTATATTAATGAGTCAGTATTTTCTAAATTTTGGTCATTATTAATTATTTAAATGCCGTAAGTTTACATTATGTTTTTTAAGATGAACTGTAGAATCTTTAATATTATGATGACATTTTAGAATGTTTGCAATCAATCAATAAGGTACCAATTTAGTTACCATAATTTTTTTTAGAAATAATGTGATGACGTGTGTATGTTAGAAAGACTAGTAGGTAACTTGACATATCACAGTGAATAAAATAAATTATATTATTGTAACTAATTAAGAGTCACACCACATCGTAATGATGTTATACTTTATATTTCCTTACATATTCCAGAAGTTATTAAATTGTTCTCTAAATAACTTTTGAGACTAAATAATTTTTGAGAGTTAGACTTATTAAATTACTCGACTTGATTTAATTAATTTTTATTCAATTTTCTGTTTTAATTATTATGAAATTATAAATAAGTTATACTTTTATCATCTATTTAATGAAAAATAAGTTTCTCATGTTTTCTTTAACGAGTTAGACTTATCTTTTTTTTTAAGTGGTTCTAATGACTAACTCACATTCTTTTATTAATTTTAACATATGTTTTACAACTATAATTAACACCAATTCTTTAACTAGATTATTAAATAACTTGATTTAATTGTTTTTTTTTCAATTTTCTATTTTAAGTAATTATGAAACTATAAGTAAGTTATATATAATTTTACCAAATGATAAATAAGTTTTTCATATTTTTTTTGAGAAATTTTTTTGTACTCAGCTAATTTGACTTTTATATAAGGGGAACCGTATAACTGATTTAATATTTTATCTCAATCCAATTTTGTAGATTCTTTTTTATAATAGATATAATTTATTTAAATTTCACAAATTATTTATTTTTTATTATAAATTTGGTATGATTTATAAAAACAAAACAATTTAAAATTATTGATCAGAACCTTTATTGAACTATAATACTTTTATCGAACTATAATACTTTTTAGAAGTCGCTTAGAAGTTGAAGTCTTAATACCTTATATGTGAAAATTGAAACAATAACCATATTTATTGATTGAATATTTAAAACAAAAATTGACTAACAATTTGTTTTATCTGAATTATTTTTTGTAAAATTTATTTGTGATTTATAAGAAAAATTATGTCTCTACATAAACATGGAAATTTAAATTCAAACTCATATACATGAAATTAAACGGATTAAAAAAAATAATATTTTGAATAAATATCTTTAAGCCCTTCAACTCATATACATGAAATTAAACGGATTAAAAAAAATAATATTTTGAATAAATATCTTTAAGCCCTTCATTGGGAATGAATTACCATTCTCTTCAGATTAGGGAATTCATGTTTTTATCAAGTCTAATAGTTTCACATTGTTTAAAAATCAAAGTCTACAACAATTGGAATATTTTTTCCTCCTTTCATCTTTTGAGACGACAGACAATACTTTAAATGTATGGTGATTGACAACGATTCTATCATTAAACTTATGATTAAAACAATGACCATATATATTGATTGAAAATTAAAAAAAAAATACTACAATTTATTTTGTCTGGATTATTATTTGTAAATTTTATTCGTGATTTATAAAATAATTATGTCACTGCATCGATCTATGATTAGAAACTTAAATTAAAATTCATGATGTCTATAAAATTAGACTGATTAGGAAAAATAATATTTTGAATAAATATGAATGACAATAATTAGGACTTGATTTGGTGATGAACATATGGATTTTCTACCATTAGATCAGTATATTCCATATATGCATTCCAATTTGTTAGTAGTTGCTCAATTATATTCTTAATCCCCCGAAGCACTTATCAATATGTAATTAAGATATATTAAAATATTATATATTTGTTGTGTTGTGTATATGTTCGCAAAGTAGTTTTCGTATAGTATGAGCACTTAAATGAAGATTATAATATTGGATAATACTAGAGTAAGGATAACGTAGAATTAAACGGCAAAGTGAAAGGAAAGATCGGGTCCCAACTTTTGACCCTTAGATCCCAAAAAGATTGATCTCGTTGAGAGTGCGCAAACTACAAACAAAAGCGTGGCAATAGCACGATACATGGACCCCACACGTGTCTCCCTCTCCGGTTAACTACAAATTCAACTTTTTGCACCGCCACTTCAGGGACTCGCACTCTCCATTTTCTTGGAATCATTATGATATAGCTATGTATGTGCCTTGCCCCACCCCACAAAAACAAATTGCCACAAAAATGCCCTAAATTATAACAAATTAAAGGTGATGCATAGCCAGACCCCACAGTTGTTGGTATATTTGTTCATTTGTTCAACACTAATCATTGCTTAAACACCTCCAATGCTATTATCATGCATAACATTAATACACCAACCCAACTACTTATGGCTTCCCAAGAGATTGATTATTAGATGCAATCACTTATGCTGCACTAAATATTCGTTGTTTTTAATAAAACAAAATATACTGTGTATCTTATTTCTAATAATGTTCATGACTGAAGTATACAAATAAACATTTTTTCATTGAAATACAAGATATGATGTGTCATTATTATTGCAATTACCAATCGCACGTTTGAGTGATACATAGGCCATGATATCTATGTGTGATGATGACGATGAGAGAAAGGTATACCATCCTTACTTGACCCGACGTTTTTTTATTAATTCAAATTAATTATGTATTGAATTTAATCTTAAATTATTTAACACTCGAATGTTTTAAGAAATTAATTTTAATCTATATAATCTTATAAAATTGATTTAGAAGATAAAATTTACATTTTATGTTTAGTTGATATGAGATTTTCAACATTCCCTTACGTTGAACATATATATTTCGAACGTGAAACTAAACATAAATGGGTAATTCGATAATCTTCAATCTTACAAAATTACATTGTAAGATGAGATTTACACGTATTTATATACTGTAAACTTGTCTTATCTTATTTAATGCAAGATCACACACAAATATTTATCCAGACTAATCAAAGACTACATGTTAAGTTTTTAAAGGAGAGGGTTTCACTGGAATATACAACACTAATGAGCTGAGACCAACCACATAAGACATTGACACCACTCTCAGTCTAAAACCTTAAGGCAATGAGTTTATGGATCTTTAAGAATAATGTTCTACCTTCTCATTTCTAGCCAATATAAAACTTAAACTCACACTTGAATTCCTAATACTACACATAGTAATCTAACAACAAAATCATCATATGAGCTAAATCAAGGTATAAACTACTTACATTTCTATTAAATTAATATTCACACTTCTTCGAAGAAACTACCGTTCATACAAATTAAATTGTTAGATTATAAGTTTGTGTAAACTCCATAAATACGTGTTAATTAATTGAAGGATGAAGAGGATTTGCGCGTAAGATCATGGTAATGGGATGGTTTAGTGAAAACGATGAAATAGAGTAATTGACATTCCATTTCGGTGCATTCACCAAATTGAAGACATATGGTGAAGTAACTTTTATCTGTGATTTCTTTAATTTATAATAAAATTGCTATAAAAAGAACCTGATTATGACGTTTTTATTTTTTTTAACCGTCTTCCATTATATAAAGCAAAACAGCTTTAACTGAAGAAGAAATCCATTGTAATCTAGTTTTTCCTTTCCATTTCCCTCCACTTAAGCAAGGATTATAAATTTTTAATAGATCATCATTTACTTCATTCTTTTAAAAAGTCCACGTGGTTGGATGATGCCGCTACACAAAAATAATTATTACAACCCTCCATTTTCAACCAAAAAATCTAAAAAAGTAATTACAGTTGGATTGCAATCTTAATAAAAAATATAATCTTGCAAAAAAAAAAAAAAAAAGGACAAAATTTAGAATAAGACGAAATATCCATGAATTGGGTACCCGTGAAGTGCTATCCTTTCGTCCTTTGCAACATTCCTTTGAATTGAACACATTAACGTTGTACTTTTAAGACAATTATTAAAATATTGCATGTACCGATAGTATATATATAAAAAAGTTACGATACAGAAATAATTGAGTTAAATTTGTTTTTAATTTTTTTTTAGTTTTTAGTAAAAATAAAGTTAGTTATTATTAAACTTTAGTCCAATTTAATTTTTTAATTTTATAAATTTAGTCTTTTTAAAGTAATTACAGTTGGATTGCAATCTTAGTAAAAAATATAAAAAAATTAAGTCTTTCAACTTTAACATTGTTAAAATGATTAAATTCACACAATTCTATAATTAAAAGATTAAATTATATCAAATTTTTAGATAAAGACTAATTTTAACTTTTACTTAAATTTAAGATACAAAAAATATATTTAATTCACAATTATTCAACCACACTATTAGCATACATAGTAATTTTACCGACTATTATAATAATTAAAATCAAGGACGTATTACAAATATTTTTAATTAATTGATCACATAAAAACTTACATTGAGAATAAATCCCTATTATACTCATAACTATTTTTAATAAAAATGCCCTCTGTTGATGTTTAAATTTGTTAACAAAATTTTACTTTTTATATTACACAATTTGTATCAAAGAAATTCAAGGGATTCTTTCGTCCTTTCAAGATTATCGTTCAATATCTACTCTACCTACATGTATGGGATTGGATTCTTCTTCCACTCAGAATTATGACATGATACTATTATAATATTCTCACATCAAGCCTTTATTAATTAACAGTTTAGTCTTTTGTAAAGTAAAAATGAAACTCATTAATATGATTTCTTTGTAGTTAGATTGACAAAATAATAGAACTGTTAATAAATTATCCATTGCACAGAAGACAGTTTGTCGTTTTGTGCTCGAATCTTTCCTTATGTACTGTTAGAGTTCTAAACCAAAACTACGATTTTCAAACGACCAGTCACTTAGAGGAGAATTTTTTTAGTATTTCGGAAAAGATATGCTTAAAATATGAAACTAAAATAATTTATAAATTCTTACAAGTTTTGTTTACAAAAATATTAAAGAGGATTGAATTTATATGCTTTCGTATCCTCCCTTTAAATATATATGGATTCCATTTGCAGATATTTAAGAGTTGTTCCTGTTGTTTTTTTTTTGGATAAAGTATTAGTATTATTTATTTTTTGTGGAATAGTAACATTTTTTTCCCTTTTTTGAAATATTTAAATATAATTTAATTTTTATATCATTTTGTTGATATTTAAAAGATGTATAGTTGTCTCAGTGAAAAACAAAACTTATTAGCCTGAAGACAGTAATATTGGTTTGACTTTTACTATAATTAATTTAAGAATGAAAGCTATTATAATTATCTTTATCAACGAAGCTTCATAATACCTTCAGAAGCTTGCGAACATTTTATTTATATGTATGAAGTTTGGAAACTTAAATTTCGTAATACATTGATTAAAATATTTTTGGTTTTATTACTATTTTCCATATTTTTATATGAACATTGAGTTTCATGCTTATACTCATGATCTATATATCATCATTTATTTTTTGGAAATAACTATGATCACATTTACGAACTTCTTCTTCTATTCATTGCCAATCATATATAAGTTTTTTTTTTTCGATGTAATGTCATTTAATTAGTTGATAATGAATACATCTACGAACTATCAACAGGAGTAATAAATAATATTGCATCTCTTGCAATATCCTTTTCATAATTTATAAAAGGTATTAAATAAATATATTTAATATGTTAAAAACAAAAAAAAAAAATTATTAAGTTTTTATTTATTGAGTAAATTTTACAAAATTTATTAAATTGTTTGAAATAAATTGTGAATGGGTGACTTTAATCTTTCACACAATGCTTCGTCACCATTGAATTTCTTATTCATTTCGTCGCTTTGTCTGTAACGCATTGCAGAATAGGAAAACGGATGATATACAAATTTTAACAATACTAATAAAACTAAGATGACAACATATATGACTAAATATAATGCTGCATCGTTTATTAAAACTTTCCCATGCTCTATAAATAAAAGTGTTAAATGAAAAAAAGTATTTATTGCCCTTAAAATACAAATTAAATGAATTTAATTTTTTTAAAGAATGCAAATGTATTGTGAAAAGATTTAGAATATTTGATTATATGGCAGTTACAGCCGGCGGCTAAAGGCTATAATGTTACATATGATATTAAATTTGAACTGAATTTTTTATTAATTGTTAATGTGTATAATTCTGATTTTCATTAACAGATTGTTTGTATTAATTTATGCCTATTTAATAATTACAGCTTATTATATGAGGTAGTAAATAGTTAAACAGAACAATATTTTACATCTATTAAATGAGTTTAATTAATTTGTTTGTACATAGTTCTAAAACAACAAATATAAATCGGATCTAGTATTGTGCCACTTCACCTACCAGTAGCTACACGTACCCTCCTTTATGTGATACCCACTGCAATAAACGACGAACTAATCAAAGAACCCATAGATTAAGGTGTAATGACGTAATTAACTATTAAATTATGGTGCAAGAACAAATTACGTGCACGGAAGTGTCATTAATTTTACACCTATTAGTAGGTAAATTGTTTGTATGTGTTGTTGGCATGTACCTTAAATCTGTAGTGATAAGTATTCGTGTCAAAAATATCCTCAATATTTTACAATTAAAAAAATCACTGAAGTGGAGGATCACAAGAGTAATCTTATTAAGAAGAAAAAAAAAGCACGAGATATTATTTGTCTGCCAAAATATGCGCGTAACTTACGGTAATGTCAATATTTGATTCATTTCTTTTTTAGCTTTGTTGTTTAGCGTAAGAAGATGCATCATTGACGAAGTAATAATTTAACATATATTATTTCGTCAAACATTCTTTCAGAAATAATAATTTATGGGATAATGATATTTTGACTTAATTTTTTTTAATTTATTATTTTAATTATTCTTTAATTATCTTTTTTTTTTTATTTTAGTTGTGTAATGTGATAATCTGAAAAAAAATGAGTCAAAATATATTATTCTAATTTATGTAATAATTAAAATAGTAAGTATTGGTTGTGATGACAAGTACTTTTTAATTGTACTATTTTATTCAATTCTAACACAAGGATTGATGTCACTTTTAACCTAAAATCTTAAGATGATAAATTTTTAAATCTTTATATTTTTTATTGGGCTCAACTCTATCCACGAAAGACTTGACCGTGACTTAAATTTCCATCGATATTAATATATAAAAAAGCTATATTATATGTACACACGAAAGTCTGACTATTTAGGGTGTATTATAGTTCTTATATTTGTCTAGGAAGTGGACTATTTACACAATGTGTCTCCATACAGCAAGCAATACACTATAGGGGAAACCCCTGGTTATACCTTCTTTTTTTTTTTTTAAGAAATTGAAAGTGATTAGGAATATATCATCGTTAGAAATTCAAGTCTGAGTCTAAATCTTACATTGAATAAAAATAAAAAAATTGAACACCATATAAGAATCAAAATCCATAAATTCATTATTTTAAAATTTTGGATTAAAAGCGGTGTCAATCCCTTATTTAATTAGACTCATATTTATTAATATTGTATCTTTCTGGTAATCTTTATAGAAAGAAAGACCTTCACAATCATGATAAGAAAAATGAGACAGGAGAAAAATGTAGCGGTGGAAAAGTCTACGCTTGATGAACCGACCTAAGCGAATGAAGGAGGAAAAACTGTTTTTTCTATCATACTGTGTTTAGAATTATGACTCTCCATAAACTCCTTTTGGGAACTTTTTTTGACCAAGATGAGTGTTATCTCAGCATATCTTCACCGAAAAATAAATGAGTCTTTATTTCGGCATTTCATTGACTTGAAAGGCTACATTGGAACTTATTTCTCACTAATCATATTTTGCAGTTGTTTGTAAAAGTTGTAAATGACCAATTTTGTGGATCTAGAAAATCAAATGGCTATCTTTTGGGAAGGAAATGCCTTATCTCCTTAAGGATTTGAAAGCAAATAAAGTCAATACTTTAAATATTAGGAAAGTTCCAAACAACGTTATTTAACTCTCGTTATCACATACTAAGGAATTATAATGGATTGAATGCATTACAAGAGAGTAATGAGAGAATAGTCACTTCATATAAAATCAACAAAAAATATCATCTCAATAATCTCAATATTAAAGACGATATTAGATAATTCACGTCAACTTATATATAAAATCAATTTTACATTATATAACTAGAACGATCTTCATTTTACAAACTAGTTATTCGGAAATTACTTAAACATTAACTCATTTCCTAATATAATATCATAATTTATTATCTATCTGAATGAAACCTGTTAAATTACCACTCCATCTTTCTATGTAGACATTATGGTGATTGTAAAAAAAAAAAAAACATAAATAACCTAGCTGACGCACAAAAGGACGGAAAATGATTAAATGTCATCTAGATTCTTAAATACTTTTTTACAATTAAGGTATCATCCAACAACCATTCTAGTTGAACCCTTCTAATTAGGTTAACTTATTCATTTTTACATAAAGAATCATATTCTACGTCTTAGCACATTATATATGAATTTATTATAAACGTTGCAATAAATTGCTCGTTGTCTAATTGTATTGTATTAACTTCACTTGAAAGGCAAAATTAACTTACATATTATAAGTATTTCTGTGATGTTGTGCAAAAATTCAACTTATTCTCTGATTTGTTTTTTATTTGATCATGTTAAGTGTAAAATAAACAATTGTGTTTACTTTTACCTAGTAATTACACTAGAAAATAGTCAATACTACTTATTTGTGATCTTTAGCTTCATGGGAAGAAATTAACTCATTTACATTCTTACAAATTAAAACATTTAAATATATATTATATTTTGGTAAAACTTTCACTTTTTATTATGGAAAAGTAAAACTTAAATGTTAAAGATGGATTTAGAATGTAACAAAAAACTAAATAGTTGAAGAAGATACAAAAGACGGAAGGATATTCACAAAAAGGAGAGAATAAAGACATATTTACTTTAGTCTATGAAATTATAAGCAATGCTCAAATTAATTTAAATTTATAAAATATTTTTTTTATGATTTCTGGTATAAAATGAATATTAAAAGAATATTACTAAATTTAGATGATGATTAAGATTAAAATAAAATAGCAGAATGGGGGTTGGGGGGTTTTCTTCTACCTCTTGGGGAGTGAAGGTGTCTGTGCGACTGTGTGGGGCCCGTCAAACCATTTCGTCCTTTGAAAAAATGAGGATGTGACTGAAACGAGGCTATCTGTGAGACCGTCGTAACGGGAATTGCGAAATTCTCAAAAGCAACACCCAACCTAAATTCTCACTTTTTCACTCATCTTCGCTTTTCCACTGCTTCTTTTGCTACCCGGATTCAACATGCGCCGCTTCAAATCCCGCCATTCACTACCCTACTTCCACTCTCTCAGATGAACCCAACATTCACGCGCCGCCATGTTCCGCTCTTCGCTTACTCTCCTCTTCACCCTCCTCTTTTCCCTCGCCTCTGCCGACCCGCACGACGTCGAAATACTGCGCCAATTCCGAAACGGGTTGGACAACCCGGAACTGTTGCCGTGGCCGGACAGCGGCGATGACCCGTGTGGTTGGAAGTACATTTTCTGCGACAATAAGAACCGCGTGAACCAGATTCAGGCGAAGGGGTTGAACCTGAGCGGTCCTCTTCCGCAGAACCTGAACCAGCTCACGAATCTCTTCAACGTGGGCCTCCAGAACAACAGGCTCAACGGCCCATTGCCCTCCTTCCGCGGCCTGTCAAATCTCAAATACCTGTATCTTGACAACAACAACTTCGACTCCATACCTTCAGATTTCTTCGATGGGCTCCAGAGTTTGGAAGTGCTCGCCTTGGATAATAATAACCTTAACGCCAGCTCCGGCGGCTGGCACTTACCGCAAACGCTCCAGGGTTCAACGCAGTTGACCAATCTCTCCTGTATGGGCTGCAACCTCACCGGCCCATTACCGGAGTTTCTCGGAAAAATGAACTCGCTGTCGTTTTTGAAGCTCTCCAGTAACAACTTGACCGGCGAGATTCCCCTGAGTCTAAACGGCTCTGCGTTGCAGGTTCTGTGGCTGAATAACCAGCAGGGGGAGCGTCTCACTGGAAGAATTGACGTTGTGGCCTCCATGGTTTCGCTCACGAGTTTGTGGCTTCATGGGAACTCATTCACTGGAACGATTCCCGATAACATTGGGGATATGAGCTCCCTACGGGAACTTAACCTTAATGGGAACAACCTCGTTGGGTTGGTTCCTCAAGGTTTGGGTGATTTGAAGCTGGACAAGCTGGACTTGAACAACAATCATTTTATGGGTCCGATTCCGAATTTTAAAGCGGCTCAAGTGTCTTATAATAATAACGATTTTTGTGTGAACAAGTCAGGGGTTCCTTGCGCGTTTGAGGTGATGGCGCTGTTGGGGTTTCTTGGGGGGTTGAATTATCCTGAGAATTTGGTTGACTCGTGGAGTGGGAATGATCCTTGTGGGGGTCAGTGGTTGGGCATAAAGTGTAATGTTGATGGAAAGGTGAATATGATTAATTTGCCTAATATGAATCTTAGCGGGAGTTTAAGCCCTTCTGTTGCGAACTTGGGTTCTCTTGTTGAGATTAGGTTGGGTGGGAATGATATTAGTGGTGCGGTGCCTGGTAATTGGAGTAGTTTGACATCTTTGACATTGTTGGATCTGAGTGGGAATAACATTTCTCCTCCATTGCCTTTGTTTAAGACTGGATTGAAACCTATTCTTACCGGGAATCCTCTCTTCAATGGTGGTGCGGAGAATCCTTCATCAGGGAGCAAGAACCCGTCATCTGGATCTGGGAATGTCGACCCTGCATCGGGTCAGTCCAATTCCAGTTCGAGTGATTCTCGTGAAACTAAGAAATCTAAACGGAAAGGGTTGGTTTCCATCGTTGCTCCGATCGCGGGTGTGGCAGCTGCGGCTTTTCTGCTCATTCCACTCTATGCATATTGTTTCAAGAGGAGGAAGGATGGCTTCCAAGCTCCAACCTCACTGGTAATTCACCCTAGGGATCCATCGGATTCGGACAGTGTTGTGAAGATTGCTGTTGCTAACAATACAAATGGAAGCATTTCCAATTTGACAGGGAGTGGTTCTGGGAGTAGGAATAGTAGTGGAATTGGGGAGTCTCACGTCATTGACGCTGGAAATCTTAGAATATCAGTCCAAGTTCTCAGGAACGTGACCAAGAATTTTGCGCCCGAGAATGAGCTTGGCCGTGGTGGATTTGGAGTTGTTTACAAGGGAGAGTTGGATGATGGAACTAAAATTGCAGTGAAACGAATGGAAGCTGGTGTGATCAGTAGCAAGGCATTGGATGAATTCCAGGCCGAGATTGCGGTTCTATCAAAAGTCCGGCACCGGCATCTGGTGTCTCTTTTGGGTTATTCTATAGAAGGTAATGAAAGGATTCTAGTGTATGAATATATGCCACAAGGGGCTCTAAGTAAGCATCTTTTCCATTGGAAAAGCTTTGAACTGGAGCCACTCTCTTGGAAGAGGAGGCTCAATATTGCATTGGACGTTGCCAGAGGGATGGAGTATCTTCATACGCTGGCTCACCAGAGCTTCATTCACAGAGATCTTAAGCCGTCAAATATCTTGCTTGCCGATGATTTCAGAGCAAAGGTCTCAGATTTTGGTTTGGTAAAACTTGCTCCTGAAGGTGAAAAATCTGTAGTTACCAGGCTTGCTGGGACTTTCGGATATTTGGCGCCAGAATATGCAGGTATTTTGTTTACTAGTTGAAGAAGGTTTAATCGTTGATGTCATCTATTTTAGTTCTTGTCAGCTTGTAATAGAGTGTCAGATTCTACGGGAATAACTAATTAACATTACAAAATTTAATAAATCGATTAGCATTATATGTCTTGTAACACAAACTTCAACTTTATTTGGTATGTTCAGATTTTATACTAATCCTGATTTGAATGTTCAAATATATTTCAGTGACAGGAAAAATCACTACTAAAGCAGATGTTTTCAGTTTCGGGGTTGTGTTAATGGAGCTATTGACTGGATTAATGGCACTTGACGAGGACAGACCTGAGGAGAGCCAGTACTTAGCAGCATGGTTCTGGCATATAAAATCAGATAAGAAGAAGCTAATGGCTGCTATTGACAAAGCCCTTGATGTTAAGGAAGAAACATTTGAGAGCATCTCCATCATTGCCGAGTTAGCAGGGCACTGCACTGCCAGAGAACCAAGCCAACGGCCAGAGATGGGTCATGCCGTAAATGTGCTGGCACCGCTTGTTGAAAAATGGAAACCCTTTGATGATGACACTGAGGAGTATTCTGGGATCGATTATAGCCTTCCCCTTAACCAGATGGTGAAGGGATGGCAAGAGGCAGAAGGAAAAGACATGAGTTATATGGACCTAGAAGACAGTAAGAGCAGTATCCCCGCAAGGCCTACTGGATTTGCAGATTCTTTTACTTCAGCTGATGGCCGTTGAAACAAATTGTTTGTTCTACCCTCTTTCCTTTTTGTTTTTCCAAATAGTTGTAGATAGCATGCTCCTTTCTTTCTGTCTATCTTAAAATGTCTGTCTTAAAATGTCGTGTGTATGCTTTGTATTTTCCACTATGACATTTAAGTGTTAATGGTTGTAGATATTGAGCCGCAATCAATCGTCAATGGTTTAGTTCATTTATTTATGTTTGAGTGATCTTTTGTCAACCTTATGTTGGTTGAGACTTTTGATGCGACCTTTTAAGCTGTGCCGTGGTGAATTGATGCAACGCAAACCCAAATGCATTGACATTATAAAAGTATTAATGTTAGGCGGGGATTTGTGGGAAGATATTTTGCCTGGTGCTCCTCCTTTATTCTTGTAGAGATGAATAGTGGAAAGTACTGTGATCAAATCGATGGTGTTATTGGAGAATCTCTTTATCCTCACCCGAGACATGACTGGTAAATTTCATGCATGAATTCACTTCTGAAAGGGTTGGATGGAGTTCAGTGGATAAGGTATTCATTGTGCACATATTGATGTAGATTTTGAATATTCTCTTAGTTATTGCGGAAGACACGGAGAGTGACATATTCGCCATGCTACTGTCTTTTGTTACTTGTATTTCCTTCTACTTTTGGTGCATTAAACTCTAATGGTGATGGGTTTTTGCCTTCTATGATTTTTTTGTTTCTTTGTAATAACTCATAATGCATTTACTATCAGTTGTTGACCTTTTATTGATTTTGCTGCTCTTGCATCCCTAAACAATAATTAAAAACTGGAGGAGGTGATTTTCCACGCACATTTTATTGATCCATGTTGCGTTCGTGTTTCTTTAAAGATGCATCATATTCGTTTTCAATATTTTGATAACGACTACTCAATCAAAAGTCCAGGCAATTGGAGGTACAGCATGATGTTGCATATCGTGTGAAAAATTTTATGATGAAATTGAGAGCAGGTAGTGACCAAAACTGAAGTTCGGGGATGTAACTTCATTCAGAAATGCTTGCAACTGCATAAGAGGCACGTGACTCGAACTAATATAACCAATGTTGGGTAGTTCGCACTCTGATGAAAGGTGGCATGCGTTGGTGACTAGTCTGTAACACGCATTAATTTTGGATCAGAGTGTGGCGTAGTATAATTGATTTGGAAAGTAGCCCCTAAAACTGTTAATTGTTTTGTTGAACTAGCAGTAAATGCGCAGAAATCCACCGGAAAATATCTTCCACACAAATCCCTTTCCTTTGTTTTTTTTCTTAACAATCTCGAAGCTTTCAAATCGGCTTTGGTGGCAACTTTGGAAGGAGCGAAAGACACGAAGCCATGTGCCATGTGCCATGTCTTTTCTTCCAATACTTATCTTGGGGGTTGGAGACTTGAAATTCCACTTAAAAAGGCTATAAATTAGTTATGGGGTGAGTACGTGATAGACACATGGTGTTCTGGGAGTTATGGTGGAGTCCAATTTAGATGTTAGTGGAGTTGGGTCCTTTGCAACTACGTTGTTGTCTGACATGGCAAGTGGTGAAGGGGGAAGCATGAAATAATTATCTGCCATGCAGTTGGCACACACATAAGTGTCTAGGGATGTGGGCGCAGAGGGTGTTGGTTCTTTTCAATGAGTGAGCCAAATGGCATCTCAAACTCAAATTGAGATGTCAGTTGAATGACCAACCTTTTGCCACGCACGAAGCTACTCCTGCCGACAACTGGCCCATGTGAGGATTACACGCCATTACATGCAATTATTGGTTCCCATCGATTCAATCCATCAGTGACAAAGTTGTAGTCGTGTCATGCCACTCTCGAGTTTTTCTTTTTTTTTTTTTAATTTTTCTTGTTGTTTTCTGCATTTATTTATTTGATTGTTCGTTGCCACTAAAATTAAACACTCCTAAGTTTTTAATCATTTGTTGATAACGAGTCCTTATCAGATTATTGTTTTTTATTCTTTTCAAAGTGCCTCTGTTTCTCACGGATCACGGTAAGGGCTTTTGACTTTTGACTCTTACGCAAATCTATCAATATAAAAGTTTATGAAGAATTCATAGCGATTATAACCACATATAAGAACTATTAGAAGGATCACTGATCTCTGTTCATGGATTATATTTAATCTTGAATATCACTATCACATGCTCTACTCTTATTTTTTTTATTAGAATAATGGCTAATTATTCGTAATAAAATTAGAGATAAGTAAGTTAATCTTTATATAATCTTATATGTAAACTTCTTAACTTCATAATAACCACTAAATTCCTTATCCATTCCCTACAATAAACAACTAAACTTCTCCCAATTTCAACCTTGTTCCGAATCATTTTCACTATTATAGCCACAGCCATCAACCTTAAGGAAAATGGATGTATCAAAATCAACCACTGGTTGATTGGACATCAACACGAGGAGGTTTTCAAATTCTAAGAATTGAAATATCTCCAGCACCCACAAGTGAAGCTCCACTAGATTAAATTAACATAAGTACGGTCTTTTAAAGTATGTGCAAACAAACAACTGAACCCCAATCTCAAGAATTTTTTTCAAGATTTTCATGTCACCTGTAATCCATTATGACTTAGAAGTTTGAGTTAGAAAACCATAATGATTTTACATGATGTGAATGTGATACGTCTAAACTATAAACTGAGTGTTACTGGTGTTTTACTAACAATCATATGATACAAAGAACTCAAATAAGATTTTAAAATTGATGATTCTCACATACGTTAGATAGAAAAAAGAAAAGGGTACCTTTCTTCATTGCACAAATCATCCTGAGTGATCTTGAGTGCTCCCTTTGGAAATTAATTAGATAGAATGAAATGATAAGAAGATTTCACCTCCTTGACTAAGCGTTATCTCTTTCGTCGTGCATGAAAAAGATAAGATTTAGGTCATGATGGGAGCCTTATTTCACAGTGAATGCCAATCTTTTCTAAAACAAACTATTCCCGTAAAATAACAATTGTGATAAGCCCTTAATTGTTTATTTTCCTTAACAAATCACATGTCTATCACACGAGACATAAAACTTCAGTTTAATTTAAAATTAAAAAAGATGCAGACCTACAAAACAAAGACAGCATAATTAGAAATAAGATATGGCTTCTTATTTTCCTTTTGATCAATAAATTAATACTTAGGACCGATTCGGTTCCTGCAATAACAAGACTTGTCAATTCGATAATTTTAGCTCTGTCCAGCCAATAAACTGTTTTGCTATGGGTACATCATCCTCTCTCACAACACTTACATTCATAGAACCATGTACAGGTGGCTCAACCACAGATTCTCAGTTGCCCAGCAATTTTCCATTATATTTGGAAGGAGAAGGTGGTTGTGTATCGGCATAATATACTAAAACTCCTGGCACTTTCATGTAGCAAACACAGATCATAATTATCTTGTACCTTTTGCTTGAAGCCATGATCAGTGAGAACTTCCAGGTGTCCAAAGAACAAATCTCATAAAACGTGATCTGAGATATATCTTACGAGAATCAATAGATCCGACCACTTTTACGAGGCTTACATAAGAAGCTATACTCGATAATTTCCAGAAGATGCAATCCAAGAGATGAAATATATAGACCAGTTGTAAAGAAAACCCTTTACCAACTCATATCTTCCAATTCATGCACACAACAATGAGATGGAAACTCTAGCTCCTGGTAGATCCATATAGAATTGAGCACTTAGTTTATCTGAATCATAGGTAGATCCAGTTATATTTCCTCAGAAAGGCAGCCGATATGATAAGTCTTAGTATCAGAATTCTGGTCTTTTGAGGATATGCTTAAAATTTTTGAAAAGGAAAACTGCCAATAAGGTCGATGGACGGGAGGTAAC